>Ga0315286_10000278_pt1 | contig 41175 bp, 35 predicted proteins | sample YL17G10_0_MG_FD_205038 | JGI IMG/M metagenome (GOLD analysis project Ga0315286, IMG submission 205038) | Sediment microbial communities from Yellowstone Lake, YNP, Wyoming, USA - YL17G10_0 | ecosystem: Environmental > Aquatic > Freshwater > Lake > Sediment | place: USA: Wyoming | collected...
AATTTCTCCGATGGGTTGATCCGACGTCCGATCTGGAAAAACTGGTCGCAGCGCTCTTGCCAACCGGATGTGTACATGCCGTTGATCTGAAAGACCAACCGGTGATTCTCTTTACCGACGAGTGGGCGCTGAACTTCTTTCAGGAAAAACGGCCGGAGTTCAAGCTCTCAGACCAACCATTCGAATAGCCTGCGCCGCATATTCCAGTCTCTTCCCAGATCTACAAATCTGAGGTATAACTTGAGCCGACTTGGCAGTTTCGATGAGAGTGCAATACGTGCTATTTTCTCCGAGATGAACAAGGGGGAATAGAGGTACGACCAAATCCTGTTATATCGCGACTTTTTGAAGTGCAGTGATGGCGTCAGCGGATGGTTCCGTGATAGCACATTGATCCCTCTTTCGGAATTGGTGATGCTGATGATCACACTCAGCGACAACACAGCATCGCTCTGGTTGCAGCATCTGGCGGGAACGGGAGTAACGTTCAATACCTGGCTGGAGCGTGACGGATTACACCAGACACGTGTCAACTCACGCACTCAGGGACGGCAGGCAATCCGGGAAAAGTATGGTTGGGGCATACCACCCCGCGGGACATGGCAGAAGTGGTTGCCCTGATCTGCGAAGGATGGGCTGTGAGTCCCGACGCAAACGAGCAGATGTACCGCGCCCTGACGAAACCGTATTGAGATTGTGAAGCGCTTTCCTAGATTCCCCCGACCATTCATGTTGCTTGCAAGAACGGATCCGTGAACGCAGCGAAATCGGAAGTTGTTCTTGTCCATGCCCCTTCCGGTGAATACGTCTTCTGCGTCATCGCCAAGAACCAGCAGAACAAGGGGACCGAGTACGACAACGACGGTTATGTTCTGATTCGGGATGTGTCGCGCATGCTCTGGCAGCATTTCGAGCCAGACTCCACGTGGCAGCCAGAGCCTGATGCCAAGAGGTGGGCTAAACCGGATTGGTAAACGCTCAGGATTTGTCCGGGACAATGCGGTATTCTGGGCCACCGAGGAATCGCGGTTTTAGTGCCGCAATAGCGAACAGTGCTACGCCCAGTGCGAGTATTGACATTTCAAAAATCTGCTGAAGAAGAGTGTACGACAGTGCCTCTGCAATGTACGGGAGCAACACCGGAGTCACCATCGCTGCGGCAAGACGAATGTCTGGACCCCAGCTGAGCTCCATCGGAACATACACTGGTTTGTCGATCCGCCTCAAGGCGGTCATGAGCTCTGCCGACGGGGTCACCCGCGGAAGATCACGCAAGGCGCTATGAACGGCGGTCAGTGATTCGAAGAATGCTCCGCATTGTATGCACGTGTTTGCATGATCATGCAATGCCGTTGACAATACCCCGTTACCAATCTGATCAAGTTCACCCTGCACCAAGGATTTGAATTCTTCACACTTCATGTCCGAATCCTTTCCAGACTTAATTTTCTTCGAAGCTTGTCCCTGCCGCGATAGAGTGCTGTCGCAACCGTACCCGGGGGTGCGCTGAGAATTGCAGCAATCTCTCCATAGTTCATCCCCTCAAGATAAAACAGCGCAACAGCTGTCGCTTCCTGTTCCGGCAACTGTGCTATACGTCTCGCGAGTTCTTCTCGTGTCTCTTCTTTTATGTACCATTCCTCAGGGTTCAATGAAGGATCGACGATGGTCTCCTCGGGATTGTCCGCCTCAGTGATAACCATCTCCGACTTTCTCTTTGAGCGCCTGGACAGACACACATTGACCGTAATTTTCCATATCCACGTCGAGAGTTTTGCGTCCCCCCGAAAATCAGACAGGCCCTTGTGAACCTTCAGAAACACATCCATTGTTGCTTCCTCAGCATCCTCGCGATTACCAAGCATACGATACGCATGATTGTAAACACGCTCGGAATACTGTCCCACCAAGACGTTGAACTCACGCCTGGAGAGTAGCTCGTCTATCGGCGGTTGTAGATGATTTTGCTTGCTCATCATAGGATTCGGGTCTGACTTCTTAGACCCAATCTTTGACAATTTTCTTTCACTTGAAAGAAATTTCTAATCGGGGGAGTCTAATGGTTTGAAAGCAAAAAGGGATAGAGATGGGTCATACAGGCTTCGAGATCGGTTACCATTTAAGCACATTCCTCCAAGTTGCCGCCATTGTGGGATATGGGGTATATCAATTCTTCAAGCGGGAAAGGACACACAAAGCATTGATACAAGGCATTCTGGATGGGAAGGAGCCCGATGTCCGTGAAATCAGCCAGGAACCCGCGCCCGCACTTTGGCGCCTTGCGACAATATCCATGATCGAGGTGATCCTTTTGGCGGCGATTGCCTGGCTCGTCTATATCCGATCACGGATTCTCTTCGGGGGCGAAGTCACATACATCATTGCTTTTTTCTTCTTGATCATATTTGTCTTTCTCCTCATCATTTTGTCGAGAGATATTAGGGCCTATCGAAACAAACGGTGATCTAAAGGAGTAATTGTCATGTTCATCCTGTTCTACCTATCGCTTGTCGCTGTGGTCATTACGCTCCGACGCCAGGAACGCCGCCATCAGGCGGAGCTTGGCCTACTCTACAAGCAGCTTGGGAAGATACCCCCTGTTCGAAAACCAAAGCTTAAGAAGCATGAATCCTGGTTGACACTCCCGATTGGTCTCTTCATCTCCGTCTTTGGAGTGCTTAGCATCTACTCCAACATGAATCTGAATCAAATCGGTATGAAAGTTACAGCAGAAGATTGGGCCTTTTCTTGCCTTGTGCTACCGGCAGGCATCGCTATCTATGTTTTGGGAGTTCGTTCCCTGCAAGAAAACAAGCGCTATGAGCGCATGATGAAAGAGAGTCAAATGGCTTGACATTGCTTGCGATTTCGCGGCTGCCCAACAATGTGCGATTCTCCCCCCTTTCTGTACCTTGGAATCAATTGGTCCCTGAGTTGTTGTTATCTGAGAGATTTTTCCCCTCAGCAGACGCTCTAATATGGATGGATCATGCCACCCCAGGACCAGTCGTTACGGATGTTGGAAGATGAAAACGAGCGCTGAAGCGTACTGTCGACGAGTTCTCTATTCTCAGCAGTCTCGCCCGTCCTCGCCGCCGTGGGCCAGCTGCAATTTGAAGTAGTGCAGTACCGGCTGGAAAACGAGTACGGTGCCCCGACGCGCATGGAACCGGCAAACTGGAAATTTCTCCGATGGGTTGATCCGACGTCCGATCTGGAAAAACTGTTCGCAGCGCTCTTGCCAACCGGATGCGTACATGCCGTTGATCTGAAAGACCAACCGGTGATTCTCTTTACCGACGAGTGGGCGCTGAACTTCTTTCAGGAAAAAAGGCCGGAGTTCAAGCTCTCAGACCAACCTTACGAGTAGCCGTCCAGCGAGTGGATACCGATCTGCCGAATGGCTGCCGAATGTCACGCCATACAACCAAATGTGCAGTTGTGCGTACAATGTCCACCAGAGGAATCTATTTTGTGTCAATTGATATGACCGCAGTTCCCCTGCGGAGCGGCATTCCGATCGGAAAGGAATCGATAGTCTTCTCCCTTCCCAAGCCTTCCCAGACCTGGACGCGCCGGACAGTGAAGGGATCAATATCGGCCAGGAAAATTGATTCTCTCCATTCCCCGTTGACATAAAGCGTAAAGTCATTACTCGAGAATCCCTTGGAGTCCATCTTCATACGGTCACGGAGGGGCTTGATGACGTCCGGAATCAAATACATGAGCGCCTTCTCCATGTCGCTTTCTCCGAGCCGTTCGAATTCAGCTGCACTGAGAAGCCAGGTTCTTGTTTTCTGGGAAGCCGGCAGTTTGCTGGTGACCAACACCTCCTCGAGTTTGATCGGCTCCTGTTCCATCGCGATAAGGTACTCAACTTCTCCCTTCCGCTCCAGGAAAGCATTTCTCGCAACCTTCTTGTATGCCAGGTGACTGAAAACGAACACTGCGGGTTTTCCGATAGGAATCTCAACGTAAAAGAAACCCAAACTATCAGTCGACGTGCCAATCACTGTTCCACGAATGGTGACGTTTACACCGGGAATTGGGCGCCTGGTGTCCGTCTCAATCACGGTTCCTTTCACAATTCCCCGCTCCTGAGCTGGAGAAGAAACCGATAGGAATAGCCCCAATAGAATCCACCACCGCTTGCGGATATACTGATTCGCAAGGAAGTCCGGAAGATATTTTTTGTGTATTGGCATCGAGTCTATGAAGGTCCAATGAATTGTTACCACGTGAATTTAGATGTTCTGCGAACAAGATGCAAGTATCTATCGCGATGCCGGGTGTTCAAGGAACATCCGCGAATGTCTCCCTGTATCGTTCTTAGAAGTTGGAGATAAGGTCGAACGTTTCGCATAGTCCAATGCAGGACGGGACTTAGCCCCGTCCACCGCCCATCGCTTGTGCCTCTTTGCCCCACAGAACAAGCATTGTTCTCGATGCACACAAAGACACTCTCCGCATCGAAAGCATTTCCAACGAATCGCTTCAAGTTTAGCAAACTCTGTAATACCCTTGTCTTCAATAACGCGCAGATTATCAATCATACTCATTCCATACCGTGTCCGGTAGCGTTTGTCAAGGCGCTTCAATCGCGCACAAGGAAATCTTTCACACGCAAACCAATACCGATCTGCCGCATCTCGCAAGCTTTCACAATTCCTAATGCGGCATACTGTGTGGTACTTCGGTTTACTGGCGTCATCGATCCTGCAGCCTCTACAGTTGTCCTTTTCCTGCAAAAAAGTGAGAATGGATTGCACAATTCATACCGCAAGGCGCAATCAATTGCTTGTCAATCGGCGTTGTTCGAATTTTGATCCCTGAATGTGATGATCCAAAGGGTTGCTACCATGCGGTCCTCAAGGCAACCTGCAATCTATCAGGTCACTCGATGGTTTCAAGGAATTCAAGGACTTGCTGATTGAAGAATGCAGGTTCTTCCATGTTCACAAGATGACCGGCACCGGGCACAACCAATTTCCGGGCGTTTGCAATCCCGTTTGCCAACGTCTCTGCGATGCGGAGCTGATCGGCGGCGTTATCTTCTCCGATGACGACTAACGTTGGAACCGCTATTTCCCTCAATCGCACAATCGCGGGAGGACTCAACGGCTTGCCCAGGGTCGGGTGAAGCCAATGCCATCCAGAGTATAGGTCTATCATCTTCTTCAACTTGGCCGCCACTTGCGGATTTTGCATAGCACGCCTGAACAGCGGTTGCCGGAGCCAGAGTTGTTGCACGAATCCGATCCCCTTTTGGTGGAGCATTGCAACGAGTGAAGCCTGGGCTTCGGTGTACGAAGGGGACCAGGCATAGCCTCCGAGCGATGGAGCAACAAGAACGAGTCCCCGGACCATTTGGGGATTTAGCAATGCGAAGTTGATTGCAGCCCCGCCGCCAAGTGACAATCCAACGAGGTCAACATCCGGGATGTTCAAATAGACGAGGAGGCCTTTCAAATCGTTTGCGTGCGAGTACTCGACCTCGCCTGACGTTGAGCGTCCAAAACCGCGGAGATCGTAGCGGAGCACGCGATACCGGGATGCGAATGTCGCGAACTGGTCGTCCCACGAAGTATGGTCGAGACTGAAGCCGTGCAGCAGCACTACGGTACGACCGGCACCGGCCATTTCGTAGTAGAGCGAAGCACCTTCAATATCTGCAAAACCGTTTGTGCGGGATTGTGCCACGCTGGAGTACCATTCCTTGGAACTTGCCACGGAAAAAATTACTTCGCCAAGATAAGTAATTTGCAGGTTCGCGGCAATGCTTCAGGACGGGAGGGTGATAACCTCGCTACCACCTCATAAAGATGTGTCAAATACGATCAGCACTGCCGATTGTGCATTCTTCCCGGAATTGATTTTGGAAGCTCTATTGTTTACATTTTTCGTGTTGTAGTGCTGACCGATTTGAGAGACGTGGATGAATTTGCCGCCAAGGAAGAATTACCCAACAAACCTTTTCGTCCACGTTTCGACGTGATACAGCAAGTTTCTCAAGCCCAAGGGCTCCATGCTTCGATATTTCTTCCATCCTCATTCTCTCCTTCCCATCCAGAGCAACTCCAGGTCATACTCATTCTTCGCGATTCCGAATAGTTGCCATTATTTGATAGTCGAAAAATCATCGAGTAGCGTCGCGTCGCGAAGTTTTGATCGATCATTCTTCCCAATAATGCTTGGACTCTCTTGGTTCATCCCCGCCACGAAGTAGTCCCTTTGGGAAAGGGGATTGAAATTTCAATCAAGGGCATAGTCCTCGAAATGGATCATGTTGGAAGTGTCGCAACCCTGATAGGGTTGAACATCTGATTGAGGGTTCCATGCTGATATGGAAAGGCGGTGCACATGAATTGCCGAGGTCAAATGCGTTCCTCTCTAAGCATCATATGCCTGATTGGCAGTCGGTGATGATTTCTATTCTTAGACGATTTGTGTATGGGACAAGCGCCGGACTAATATTCACAACGGTATCGGTGGCCCAGCCCGGCACGCAAGCAACAATTACCGGGATGGTGATTGATGATTCCAGCAATACCGCCATCGAATTCGCCAATGTTTTTCTTGCGCAGACAACGCTCGGTTGCACGACGGACCAGAATGGGCAGTTCGAGATCAAGAACGTACCTCCGGGATCATACGAAATTGTGGCCTCGAGGGTGGGGTACACGTTGCGTTCCCTGAGGTTGTCGCTTACCCAATCTGAAACCAGGCAACTTCGTATCAAACTGAAACCATCCCCCATCATCCATGGTGAAGTTGTTGTGTCTGCTCCCGAGCCCACTCGCTGGCGGGATCAACTCCAAAAATTCCTGAAACTCTTCCTCGGAACGACGCCAAACGCCAATCGATGCAAAATCATCAACCCGGAAGTACTCGATTTCGATGAGTACAACGACGTATTTGTAGCGACAGCGCGCGCTCCACTCGAAATTGATAACAAAGCTCTCGGCTACCATATCCGATTCGAACTTACGTCCTTCCGCTTGGAGCCAAAGAGATTCCAGATCGGTCCAAGGTTTCTCAGAAGCGATGTCCTCGTGTGTGAAGGATTCCCCCACTACACAACGCTCACGCCGGGAACAGAAGGGGAAGGTGAACGATGGATAGAGAACCGGAAGCGTGCCTTCGGTGGTTCTCTTCGGCATTTCCTCTCTACGCTCGTCAAAGGGAATCTGAACAAGAGTGAGTACGAAGTTAACCTGATGCCTCAGATCAGGCTGCAGAACACCCCCATCGACCGGACGAGAATTTCCTCCGGCAACACGGACCTCATTCTGTCCACTACAGCATCGAGGGAATATCGACACCTCCGTTTCAGAGGTTTTCTCGAGGTTGAGTACACGCGAGGAACCCTTGAGCAAGATTATGATCTGTTAAGAAAGAGGGGAACGGACTCACAGGTTTCCTGGGTTGAATTGAACTATGACTCTGTTTCCGTCAATTCACGTGGCCTCATCCGAGAGGGATTCCCAACGAAAGTGTATGGCTATTGGGCATGGAAACGATTGGCCGATACATTGCCCTTAGACTATGAGCCGGAAGGGTGAGTCTATGTCTCGTAAAGGATCTCTTACATCACCCCGCCCAATCCAGGCACTTCTTCTCTTCCTTTTCTATCTTCTTCCGATTCAGGCTCAACAGGAATCGATGCGCAGGGTGCTTGTTACAGGAAGAATTCTCGACCAGGAAACGAAGAAGCCCGTGCCGAGCGTCTCCGTCATAGTCACGCGCATGAAAGGTGGAACGATGTCCGACAGTCTGGGGAGGTTTCGCCTTGTGCTTCCGTTAGGTGAAAAGCGAGTTGTTGTGTTCAGTCATATTGCATACAAAACCGTGACGCGTCCTCTCTCTCTCGAATAGCCAAAAGAAGTCGAGTTTCTCATTCACCTCGTGCCGCAGCCTATCAGACAGCAAGATGTGGTCGTTACCGCCAGGAAGCGATTCGTCCTGACGCGCGTGCAGGAACAAAGAGCAAGTTGGCGGATTGACGGCGCAGAAATCAAACGGTTGGGTGAGACTGAGATGGAGAAAGCGATGGTCTACCTGTTTCCGGACCAGGTCAAACCTCTTGAAAGTCGAATGATGAGTGAGGCACAGGATTTTACACTCTATGTCGATGGGGAGTGGAAAGAGTCGATTTTTTTGAATGATATCGATCCATTGGAGGTCCGACAGGTTCTGGTGTATACAACCAAGCCGGTCGATTGGATTCCGGTTGGACTATCGCTTCGGAGAGGAAGTTGTGTGATATATATTCAGACACGCTGATATTACTGTCGAAATGGCCGAATTGGAAGAGTTTTGGCCAGGTGAAACAACGTGTCGTGAGCGTTTTATCTCAGCCCTGCAATCATGCTCTCTTCTATCCCGCAGGCCAAACGCTTAGTGATATTCTCGAATCGACAATGCGAACATAATCTCATACTATTCACGCTGCAGAAATGAAACAACTGTTAGGTCATCCGACCAACGAATCGTTCATCCATCAATTTCAGAGAACTCCGTGAGACTTCCATCCATCACCCAGGCTGTCGCCGACGCACGGCGCACATTTGTCCGCTTCCCGTTCATTGTTCTCGATGCAATCATAGGGACGGTGTGTGTCTTGATTCTGATCGACTACGAAGGGCCTCCGGGGCCCACGTTCCTGTTCCAGGTCGTATTCGCCGCAATTTTCGGATTCCCATTGTTGACGGGACTTGCGATAATTGCTGAGAAGAAGAAGTTGCGCACGTCGGTGTCACTCGGAACCCAGCTTGCGGGCGTTGTAGTATCCGCCGCCTATGCATTGTCTGTTCCCCAGATGCTGACAAACGCACCGAACATTCATATTTTCCGACTTGCGATGTTCACGACGGGATGGGTCTTGTTCGCATTCGCGGTCCCGTATTTCAGGCATGAGAACGAGCTTGGATACTGGAACTACTGCAAAACGCTGGTGATCAGAGTGCTGACGGCATATGTGTATACGGTGGTCTTGTGGGCAGGCCTGGCGATCGCTCTCGCAGCGCTCGATAATCTGTTCGGCGTAACAATTCCTCCCAGGCGGTATGGGGAATTGTGGATCCTCATCAACGGAGTCTTCACGACGTGGTTCTTCCTTGCGGGTATTCCGCAGGATCTCGAGAGCCTGGATACTGTTGAGGACTATCCAAAGGGGCTCAGGATACTTTCCCAGTATATCTTGTTCCCTCTCGTCCTCATCTATCTGGTTATACTCTATGCGTACATCGGAAAGATCATGCTCGCATGGGACTGGCCGCAGGGGTGGGTGAGCGGGCTGATTCTTGGGTTTGTCGCAACAGGTCTTTCCACACTGGTGCTCTTGCGACCGATCAGAGAACGGCCAGAAAGTGTCTGGATCAAGACAGCTTCGCAGTGGTTTTACGTGGTCATCATCCCCTTGATTGTCATGCTCTTCTTTGCCGTTTCGCGGAGAATCGCTGAGTACGGAATCACCGAGGGGAGGTACCTGGCGATTGCCGTCGGCGTGTGGCTCTGCATTCTTGTTCCCTATTTTATTGTCAGCAAGAAGAAAAGGATCACCGTTATCACGGGGTCACTCTGTGTAGCGATCTTTGCTGTGAGCTTTGGTCCGTGGGGGATGTTCGCTGTTTCGGAGAAGAGTCAAGTTGCCCGCCTCAAGGAGCTGTTGACGAAAAACAAAATCCTTGTGGACGGACGGGTGCGGGCCAAGCATGACTCGGTACAATTTGAAGCTACCAAACAGATTAGCTCCATCCTTTCCTATCTTGGAGAGATTCATGGCTATGACGCCATCCAGCCCTGGTTTGGCGAAAGCCTCAAGAGAGATCAGGCCGGAGAAACCTCGTTGCACAAAGAGCCGGCTCTGGTTGCAAAGCTGATGGGGGTCGAGTACGTGAAAGTGTGGCAAGTACCGTCGGGTGGTGTGATGATGCTGACGGCAGACCGAGAGGGAGCCATCGTAATCGATGGCTATGACCGCTTATTGCGCGCACAGCGTTTCTCATCCGAAGTGATGAAAAAGGAATTTCCCGAGCTGGGGATTGCATACCGGATTGGGAAAGACCACAGCACAATAGACATTACCTTCTCGCGCGGCTCCACAATCATCGATTCTCTTCAGATCGACCTGCAGCCCCTGGTCAACAAGCTGCTGGCTGATTACGGCACTGTCACCACACGGAAAATCCCGACCGAGAGAATGGCTGTCGTTGCGTCCGGTCGAACGACGAAGGTCAAGTTCTTCCTGTCGAACGTGCGCCTCCAGGGCCGGAAAGGGGAGGTCAAGATCATGTCGTACGATGGAGATATCGCTTTTACCGTGCCCCCAAAAAAATAGATCGAAAAGGGGAAGAGTGTTCCGGGATCGTGGACACGAACTACCAAATACGCTGCTATGAGAATCACTGTTGACGCCATGGTTCAGCACGAACAGACAGAGGATCGTGAATGAGTAGCCTTAGCTATTGAAAGGAAAGTTTGGACAATTTTCATTTGGAAAAGTGGTATCTGGACTGCGTTGCGGAGAATGGTGACGCGTTCATCGGCTATGTAGCGCGTCTGCGAATGAGGAAGGTGGTTCTTCACTACTCAAGCATTCTTCTGCGCGACAGGCGAACAGGAGTGCACTCGGAAACCTCGCTGCGACAGTGTCAATTCCCTCGGATCGATCAGGAAAAAATCTCCATGTCGTCCAGAGGTCTTTCTGTCACGGGGGAATGGATAACCCTTTCCTCGTCTGTCGAACGAGCTTGGGACATCGAAGGGGCAGGCACGATGCAATGGAAGTGTCTTCAGCCGCTCAGCCGCGCGAGTGTTCAGATTGGAAAACGTTCTCCCCTTGAAGGGCTGGGCTATGTCGAGCAATTGACGCTGACAATTCCCCCGTGGAAGTTGCCATGCAACGAGCTTCGCTGGGGACATGTTCTCCTGGAATCTGATGCGATTGTCTGGATCGACTGGAAGGGGACGACACAAGAGTCCATGGTATTGAAAAACGGAGTGGAAGTCCCCGGGTGTACGATTGGTGACGACGAAATTCGCGGCGATGGGAGTACATTGAACCTTCGATTGCGTGAGAAGACCGTCCTTCGAAATGGACAGCTGGTCTCCACCGCCCTGTCCATGATACCCGGGATTTCATCTCTTTTTCCCTCCGGAATTTTGAACACGCATGAATGCAAATGGTTAAGCCAGGGACAACTGGTTCGTCCGTCTCTTCCGTCGGCCACCGGATGGGCCATCCACGAAGTCGTGAGATTCCGATGATGACGAATTTCCGAATTGCGGTTGAAAAACTCACGTACGGCTTTGGGTTTGTTATCGCTCTCCCCGTTCTCCTCGTACTGTGGTCCCATTTGACAGAACAGGTTGTTCGTCTCCCGGTCGTTGGACCGCCGATTGTCGGGGTAGTTCTTGCAGTGGTCGGAAGCGCCATGATGCTGGCAGGCATGGCCACCTTGACCATGTATGGTGAAGGACTTCCCATGAATGCCTTTCCACCGAAGAAATTTGTGTATCGAGGTCTGTATCGTTGGATAGCTCATCCCATCTATGCGGGTTTTTCGCTCGCGTGCATTGGTGTGGCCATCGCTTATCAATCATCAAGTGGCCTCTGGCTCGTCTCGCCAATTATGGTGCTTTGCTGCACGGCTCTGGTGCAGGGATATGAAAAACACGATATGCAGGAACGCTGGGGCGATCCTTCGGTGAAGCCGGTCATTCACCTGCCCGGCAGTAGCGAGAGAAGGCCGTCGATGGCAGATCGTTTTTCGGTCATCATCCTCGTGCTACTCCCATGGCTCATACTCTATGAAGCAGTGATTGCGCTCGGAATTCCTCCGGATGCAATCGTTACCTACATGCCCTTTGAAATGAAAATCCCCGTACTGGAGTGGACCGAGCTGTTCTACGCAAGCACGTATCTCTTGGTCGTGGCAGTACCCTTCCTCGTGAACAGTTCACGCCATCTCAGAGAATTTTCAATTGCAGGCTTGTTAGGGACGAGTTGTATTATTCTCTTATTCATAGTCCTTCCGATGGTGGCCCCACCGAAAGATTTTGTTCCAACATCGTGGCTTGGCAAATTCTTGATGTGGGAACGAAGCTATGATTCTGCTGCGGGCGCGTTCCCTTCATTCCATGTCTTTTGGGTAGTTCTTGCGGTCAATGCAATGGGAAAATCGTTTCCCAACACAAAGAGATTGTGGTATGTTCTGGGCTTTCTCATCGCTCTCAGCTGTATCACAACCGGAATGCATGCCATTGTGGATGTTGCCGGAGGAGCTTTCGTTGCCTGGGGATGTCTTTGCTATAAGAGACTTTGGGTTTGGATGCGATCAGCCGGCCAGCACGTTGCCAATTCGTGGAAAGAATGGCGCATTGGTCCTGTGAGGATCATCAACCATGGTGCGTATCCCGCGATCGGTTGCTTTATTGGACTGGTGATCGTGGGAAGACTCACAGGCCCGGCTTCCACAGGATACGCGATCATGATTGCGTTCTCATCGCTTGTCACATCTGGCCTGTGGGCGCAAATTGTTGAAGGTTCTCCGAGCCTTCTTCGTCCGTACGGTTTTTACGGTGGTATTCTCGGTATTATTATTGGAGGCGTGATCATTCTTGCACTGGGGGAAGATGTATGGCAGTTGTTCGGTGCATTTGCGGTTGCCGCTCCTGTAGTTCAGGCAATTGGACGATTGAGATGTCTTGTCCAGGGATGCTGCCATGGACGTCCTACCAGTAGGAACATCGGCATTCGCTATACTCATCCACGCTCCCGGGTTTGTCGACTGGCCAAACTTGAGAATACCCCGATTCATCCAACTCCGATGTACTCGATTCTTTGGAACGTCGTCACAGGAGTCATTCTAGCCCGACTTTGGTCTTTGCATGTTGCACCCTCATTTGTTTCGGGGATCTATTTGATATTGAACGGGCTCGGCAGATTTGTCGAGGAATCGTACCGCGGTGAACCGCAAACCAAGGTTCTTGGCCCGTTGCGATTGTACCAACTTATGGCATTGGTGAGTGTTTTGATGGGGGCCTGTGTAACCACGATTCCTTCGAGTGCAGTGATTTCGAGATTCGAAGTTGACAGTGTTGTTGTCATTTCGGCCGCTCTCTTTGGTATGTTTACCTGGTTTGCGCTCGGAGTTGATTTTCCTGATTCGAACCGACGATTTGCTCGACTCGTCTAGTATAACAAAAAGAGGCGGGACTTGTGTCTCGGGCGCGCAAAGGAGAGGCAAAAATCGCCCTGTATGATTCAGATATTGGATATACAATTTCAGGTGAGAAATGAACCGAAAGGCATAACTCAACATCCCCAGGAAGTTGGTAGAAGCGCCCCTTCGAGCTTTCACCACATTTTGAGGCTGGCATTGTAGATACTTCGCGAGCCGTCTTTTCAATTGTCGAAATGAAAGAATATATTGCTGCGTCCTCTTCCCAACGATCTCAACCGGACGAAACGGAAGAAAACGATTTCCGCGAAGCACCGGTTCTGCCAATGGAAAACTAACGCTCACAAAAAAAATTCGCACATGAAAAGGATAGCCATCTTTCTCTTCCTTCCCCTCACCCTGTTGGCCCAGAATTTCACCAGGGAAGAAATCTCACGCTGGCAACAACAGGCCAATCGGGTCACGATCATCCGCGATACCTGGGGTATCCCCCACATCTACGGCAAGTCAGACGCAGATGCAGTCTTTGGACTTTTGTATGCCCAATGTGAGGATGATTTCAAACGAGTGGAAATGAACTACATCGAAAAACTGGGAAGAACAGCAGAAGTAAAAGGGGAAGCGGCGCTGGCCTCCGACCTGTACGTTCGACTAATCATCGACTCAGCAGAAGCCGTCGCCGACTTCAGAAAGAGTCCGGCTTGGCTCCAAAGTCTCATGAATGCCTGTGTTGACGGCCTCAACTATTATCTCTACACTCATCCATCGGTCAAGCCGGCATTGCTGCAGCGGTTTGAACCGTGGTTTCCCTTGATGTGGACCGACGGAAGTATCGGTGCGATCAGCACCGGTGACGTAACGGCACGAGATGTGCGAAGCCTCTACCTGGAGGGGAGTGAGCCTGTTGGTGCCGTACCGACAGAACCGGAAGAGCGATTAACCGGCTCGAACGGATTTGCCATCGCTCCCTCAAAGACACTTTCCGGGAATGCCATTCTCTATATTAATCCACACGTGACCTTCTACTTCCGCCCTGAAGTACATACAGTGAGTGAAGAAGGTTTGAACGTGTACGGAGCCGTGACTTGGGGGCAGTTCTTTGTGTACCAGGGATTCAACCAACACTGCGGATGGATGCATACCTCCACCAGCGTCGATGTCTCAGACATGTATATCGAAAAAATCCTCAAGAAGAATAACCACCTCTTCTATGAATTCGACAAATCGGAAAAACCGGTGGGCGAACGAGCAATCACGCTTCGCTACAAGGCAGGAGATAGCGTGCGGTCAAAGACCGTCAAAACGTACTTCACGCATCATGGCCCCGTGATGGCGAAACGAAACGGTGAATGGATCAGTGTGCGGTCGTACAACCGTTCACTCACCAGTCTAGTCCAAAGCTGGCAGCGTACCAAAAGCACAGGATTTGAGTCATTCAAGAAGACGATGGAACTCCGGTCCAACACATCCAACAACACAGTTTTTGCAGACGACAAAGGGAACATCGCCTATTGGCATGGCAATTTTGTTCCGCGACGGGATACAGCGCTGAACTGGGCAAAGCCTGTTGATGGAACAACCCCCGCGACTGAATGGAACGGTTTGCACACTCTGGACGAAATCGTTCACGTCTATAATCCTTCCAGCGGATGGATACAAAACTGTAACTCCACGCCGTTCACTGTCTCCGGCCCAAGCAGTCCTTTGAAAAACAATTATCCCGTCTACATGGCGCCGGATGGGGAAAACTTTCGGGGTATCAATGCCGCACGAGTGTTGAGCAGGGAAAATACCTTCACGTTGGACAAGACAATTGCAGCGGTATACGATCCTACACTGTCGGCATTTGAAATCCTGGTCCCCGCGCTAGTGACCACATTTGAGAAGAATGTGAACCCGGCCGATTCACTGTTCTCGCAGTTGAGGGAAGCCGTTGCCACCCTGAAGCAATGGGATTTTCGATGCAGCGAAAACTCGGTCGCGACAACACTCGCCGTTGACTGGGGCAGACAGCTGATGCCTGCAATCCAAAGAACTCGTGTTGATGGAGAAGATGGCGATCAGGTAAAAAAGACAAAGAAATTCGCGGCCGGGGCGTCAGCGCAGGAATTGGCTATTCCATTGCTGAATGCCATGCGCGAACTGGAAAAACGTTTTGGAACTTGGAAAATGCCCTGGGGAGAGATCAACCGCTACCAGCGTCTGACGAATGATCTCGAAGAACGATTTGACGACAACCAACCCAGCTTGGCTGTTGGATTCGCGTCGGCACAATGGGGAATGCTGGCTGCATATAATAGCCGCTCGTTTGCCGGTACGAACAAGAGGTATGGCTTCAGCGGAGCGAGCTTTGTGTGCGCAGTCGAATTCGGAAAGAAAGTTCGGGCCAAATCTCTCCTGACTGGCGGCGAAAGCGGCGATCCGCATTCGAAGCATTTTACCGACCAGGCATTGATGTATACAAAAGGAGAGTTCAAGGATGTCTTGTTCTACAAAGAAGATGTTCTCAAGCACGTGGAGAAGACATATCACCCGGGGGAAATAACACCGTAGAGAGATGCTAGAGAATCTTCCGGTCCGTCTGCCATAGAAGAACAGGCAAGACCGGCAGGCAGGTCGGGACGCCGCATAACGGTGCAGTCTATGATTGGACAAACGATATCCCATTATAAGATTCTCGAGAAGCCCAGTCATCCTTCGACAAGCTCAGGAGATGGCGGGCAAGTCGGTGAGGGTGGCATGTTCCCCGCCCGAACGACCGGTCGGGCGGGGAAAATTTCCCACGCCTGCCTGCGTGCCGAACACTTCGGCAGGCAGGAACGTTTTGTGTGAGTGGCTGTGATTTTCAGCCTGCCCGCCTCAGAGAATTCACGATGGCAGGCGGGAATCCTCCAAAGTGGAACGAAGGCGGAAGCCCAATTCAAACAAGTACGGAAATCCTATGATCGGTACGACAATTTCTCACTATAGGATCTTGGAAAAGTTGGGCGAGGGGGGAATGGGTGTAGTCTACAAGGCCCACGACACGAAGCTCGATCGCGATGTCGCACTTAAATTCCTTCCTCCTCGCTTTGCCGCCTCAGACTCCGACAAAGCCCGCTTTATCCAGGAAGCAAAAGCCGCTTCATCGATCAACCACCCCAACGTATGTACGATCCACGACATACGAGAGCACGGCAAAGAGTTGTTCATCGTCATGGAATATGTCGAAGGCAAAACACTGCGCGATCTTCCACTCGGCCACCTCGACGACGGAACCGTCCTCTCCTACGCCATACAGATAGGCGAAGCTCTGCAGGAGGCGCACGCCAAAGGAATTGTCCATCGGGATATCAAGGCGGACAATATTATGCTCAACACAAAGGGGCAGATCAAGGTAATGGATTTTGGCCTTGCGAAACTGAGAGGATCACTCAAGCTGACAAGAACAACCACCACGGTCGGAACACTGGGGTACATGTCGCCGGAACAGATCGAGGGGCGCGATGTGGACGGACGTGCCGATCTATTTTCGCTTGGAGCCCTCTTCTTCGAAATGCTGACCGGGTCTCTCCCTTTCCGTGGAGATCATGAGGCGTCGATGATGTACTCTATTCTCAACGAGGAGCCGCAACGGCTCGAATCCTTTCGTGAGGATCTCAGCGGCGATCTCCAACGGATTGTCGATCGTGCATTGCAGAAGAATCCAAAGGATCGCTACCAAACAGCAGCCGACTTTGTCAAAGATCTCAGACAACTGCAGCAACCGGCGAAGGATGTTGCCGGGGGTTCACGAAGTTCTCGTGGTGTAACGCTGGGAAGACGATCGCGCCACATCCTCCTTGCCGCTGCCGGCGTGACCGTTGTTACTCTTGTAATCGTTCTCTACGCACTGTTTCGCCCCCACCAGGCAATTGACTCATTAGCCGTCCTGCCGTTTGCCAATGTCAACGCAAATCAGAGTTCAGAATACCTCGTCGATGGCATCACTGAAAATCTCATCAACAGGCTGTCGAAGATTTCGAAGCTCACTGTGTTGGCACGCGGAACCGTGTATCGTTACAAAGGCCCCGATGTTGATCCGTTGAAAACTGGGCGCGAACTCGGCGTGCGTGCCGTCCTCACCGGCAAGATTACTCAGGTGGGAAACGATGTTGTGATAGGGACCGAACTTGTGGACGTGATGAATGGGGCTCATCTTTGGGGAGAGCAGTACCGCCGGACGCTTTCCGATATTTTTACGCTCCAGGAAGAGATTGCGCAGGAGATCTCGCAGCAACTTCGTCTTCGCCTTACCGGAGAAGAACAACGGCAATTAACCAAGCGATACACCGAAGACAGCGATGCGTATCAGCTGTACCTCAAAGGGCTGTTCTCCTGGAATAAGAGAATGCCCGAAGATCTGCTGAAGGGGATCGAATACTTCAAGCAAGCGGTGGCGAAGGATGAGCGATATGCACTGGCGTATGTTGGACTGGCGGACTCCTATACACTGCTCGGCAACTTCAATCTCCTCGCGCCAAAAGATGCATTCCCCAAGGCAAAGGAAGCCAGCATGAAAGCGCTGACTCTCGACAATACGCTCGGCGAAGCACATGCGTCCCTGGCATATGCAGAGATGTACTATGACTGGGATGGTCAGGCGGCTGAGAAGGAATTCAAGCGAGCCATTGAACTAAGTCCGGGCCACGCCATGGCGTACAATTGGTACGCCCTCTTGTTGGCGTCGAAGCACAGATTCGAAGAAGCAGGCCTGGTGAGAAAGCGCGCACTTGAATTAGATCCGTTGTCCCCGTCGATCAACATCGATGCGGGCATCGCTCTCTACTTTGAACGAAAGTACGACGGGGCCATCGCACAATATCAGAAAACCCTGGAGCTGAACAACGCTTTTGTGGCCGCCTACATTCCTCTCGGCGGGGCTTATGTGAAGAAAGGAATGTACAAAGAGGCGGTCGACGCTTTTCAACGGGCAAGCATGTTTTCACGAGGACATCCGATTGCGGTCGCCGGACTCGGTTACACGTACGCCATGTTCAAAAAAAGGGATGAAGCCTTGACCATGTTGGACGTTCTCCTCGAGCGCCGAAAGGAAGAATATGTTTCTCCGTATTGGATTGCAGTCGTGTATACCGGTCTTGGAGAGACGGACCGCACGTTCGAATGGCTCGGGAAAGCACTCAGCGAACGGGACGGCTATTTGATCTATCTCAACGCAGAACCAATCTTTGACTCGCTTCGCAGCGACCCGCGATTCACGGCGTTGGTCACAAAGATCGGATTGGAAGAAGGATCGGTCAGGAAAACATCCAGGTGAGAACGCAGAGCAGGCAACCCCAAACACGCTCGGAACAATCTCCCCCTCCTATGTCCAGTACATCGATACTCGTGCAATTGCATCGCCGGGTTGAATGGAAATCCACAATTCTCCCGACGATCCTGATGGGGCTTTGCATCGTTGCGATGGCATACTCCCAGGTCTCCCGGTTGGAGTTTGAGCGCTATTCGGTTGAACAAGGATTATCACACAACTCTGTCAATTCCATGCTGCAAGATACTCGAGGATTCTTGTGGGTGGGAACACGAAACGGCTTGAACAGGTTTGACGGGTATGAGTTCACAGTATTCAAAGATGATCCACTGGACTCAAGTTCCTTATCTGATGACTACATTTTCACTCTCCAGGAAGACCACGAAGGCAACATCTGGGCTGCGACTTGGACGGGGGGTGTAAACAAGCTTGAGAGAACAAGCGGCAGATTTGTCCGGTACCAGCACGATTCAAACAATCCCGCAAGTATGAGCACAAACTGGATTCAAACGCTCTACTGTGACCGAGAAGGAACGATCTGGGTCGGTACCTTGGGGGGTGGATTGAATCGCTATGATCCACAGAGCAAAAGTTTCATCCACTACAAGCACGATTCACTCGAATCCAAAAGCATCAGTGGAGACTACGTAAGCTGCATATTTGAGGACAGCCGTGGTGCGCTGTGGGTTGGAGTGTGGCATGGCGGACTCAACCGATTCGACAGAACAAGCGGTCGCTTTGTTCACTACCGGCATCGTCGGGACAATCCAAAAAGTCTGAGCAGCGACGAAGTGTCGTCTATTGGAGAGGATCGGGATGGGGTATTGTGGATCGGCACGCAGGGGGGCGGGCTGAATAGATTCAACAGGGATCGGGAGGAATTCACGCGGTTGAGTCATGACCCACGCGATCCAAACAGCCTAAGCGGGAACAACACCAGCGTGATTTTTCGTGATCGTTCAGGAACGATGTGGTTTGGAAATGATATCAGCGGTCTTGATAAACTGGTGACCGTCGGAAAACAACAACGATTCATCCACTTCGTACACAATCCATCCAATCCGGCAAGCTTGAGCAGTTCGGATATTCGCGCTATCACACAGGATAAAACCGGCAACCTCTGGATCGGAACGGGCAGCGGGTTGAACAAAGTTCGACGAGCGGAGATTGATCTGCAATCCTATACAGGTTTGCTGAGACCGGAAGGTGAGATCATTGTAAGCATGTGTGAGGATCAATCACGGAGAGTCTGGTGCGGCAGCAATGCGGGGAATGTCTACCTCGTCGATACAGTGGACATGCAGATGCGGCTTTCTCGTAGGCTTCCGTTCGGTTCCGCCGGAGAGCAACGGGCGGATTGTTCAGCGCTACTCGTTGGCCGTGACGGGACCCTTTGGGTCGCAACACACGGAGCGGGAATCTATTCGTTCAAAACGGGTTCAATCCTTCCTGTCAACTTCCGCTACCCTGGACACGCAAGTTCGCCGCCTCTCGAGAACATTGTCCATTCCATTTCTGAAACCAACGATGGGAACCTGTTTCTCGGAACGGAAGCTGGAGCTGTCACGTTTGATGTGCGCAAGAAACAGTTCGCCTCCGTGTTCCCCGGGTATGCAACCACCATCCAGAAGGCGAAGCAGGGGGGATGGTGGCTCAAGACGTTGAACAACGGCTTGATCCTGATTGATGAATCATGGAAGATTCTTCATGAGTTTCGACATGATCTGTCAAATCCAAGAAGTTTGTCGAGCAATCGCGTAGTCTGGGTTTGTGAAGATCAGGCTGGGTCGGTATGGGTTGGCACGCACGGCGGCGGCTTGAATAGCCTGATCAGGGGATCGGATGAATTTACGCACTTCTCCCTTAAGGAAGGCCTTTGCGATGACGTTATCTACGGGATTCTGGAAGAATCCGATGGAAGACTCTGGCTGAGTACCGAAAAAGGACTCTGCCGGTTCGATCCCCGCACGCGAACATGTCGAACGTTCACCATCAACGATGGCTTGCCATCGAATCAATTCGAGTGGAACGGATTTCTGAAACGATCGGACGCACAATTCTTCTATTCAACAGCGAACGGAGTCATCAGTTTCAATCCTCGGAGGGCAACAAGAGCCGCCGTCGTGCCGCCGGTGGTGCTCACCTCGTTTACGGCATTGCATAAACCGGTATCCTTTGACAGGCAGATTTCGGATGTGCAACACATTGTGATTACGTTCCGGGAGAATGTCTTCTCGTTTCAATTTGCCGTGCTTGACTTGACTGACCCCGATCGAAATGAGTATGCGTACATCCTCGAAGGGTTTGACAAGGAATGGACCAGTGCCGGGACGCGAAGATTCATTGCATACACCAACCTCGACCCGGGAACGTACCGGTTGAGGGTCAAGGGGTCGGGGAGTGATGGAGTGTGGAACGATGCGGGTGCTGTCATTCAGTTGACGATTACTCCCCCTTTCTGGCTGACCTGGTGGTTCATCGGACTAGTTGCAGCCGGCTTGGTCGCGACCATGCTGTCCCTCTATAATTGGAGGATTCGAAAGCTTCTGGAGGTCGAGCGGACGCGCGACACGATTGCACGAGACCTGCACGACGATATTGCATCGACGTTGGGGAGTGTGGCCCTCTACTCCGAATCGCTGAAAGGCAAGCTCAAAAACCCTCCGCCGGGGACGAAAGAATTGATCGATCGGATCAGTGCACTATCGCTTGATGCCGTTGATTCCATGAGCGATATCATTTGGTCAACCTCGCCGAGAAATGATTCGCTGAACGATTTGCTCATCCATGTGCGCGATTTGACGTCGCAAATTTGTACGGCGAACAAGATCGAGTACTCCACAAAGATAGTTCCGCTTGACCCGGACGTCAAGCTGGAGCCTGTTGTTCGGAAAAATATTTACCTGGTTTTCAAGGAATCGATCAATAACGTCGTCAAGCACGCGAGAGCAACACAGGTTACTGTTACAGCGGAAATACATGGCCGCATATTCGAAATGACAATTTGGGATGACGGGAAGGGATTTGATGTGGAACGATCCGGTTTCGGAGTCAAAGACAGCGGACTGCGCAAGAAAATGGCACGCGGCCACGGCTTGCGCAGCCTGGAGAAACGGGCAAAGGAGATCAAAGCAGTGCTCACGATAACATCTGCGCCCGGCCAAGGCACGACTGTCAAGCTCATCCAGAGAATGACATAAGTATGTCATTGTTTCTTTTGCCGCAATAGAGGTAATTGGGAATGAGACGAGGAAATCGACAATGCGTTAAATGCTCCAACGGGCCGGGCTCTTGATGAAGGTCGGAGACACCGAAAGGAACGATTCCAATGCTGATCCGTGTTGCCATAGTTGAAGACCACGACGATTTCAGGGAAGGATTGTATCATATCCTGGAAGGGACGGAAGGCTTCCGATGTGTTGGAAAATTTGCCTCTGTGGAGGAAGCCGTACGGAACCTGCCCAAAGCCGATGTGTTCCTCATGGACATCGGACTCCCCGGAAAATCGGGAATCGAAGGGGTCAAGCTTGTGAAACAACGATATCCCGAGACCCAGGTGATCATGGTGACAGTCTTCGAAGATGAGGCAAACATCATCCACGCGATAGTCGCGGGCGCAAACGGCTATCTGTTGAAAAAAACACCCCCTGTGAAAATCCTGAATGCCATCGAGGAAACCGTTACCGGTGGGATGCCGATGACCCCTTTGGTGGCACGCAAGGCGATCGAAATGTTCAAGCAGTATGCCCCTAAGCCGCAGGAGTCGTCAAGGCTTACTGAGCGTGAAAAGGAAATCCTCAAACTGCTCGTCGATGGTCTGAACTACAACATGATTGGCGAAAAACTCTTCATCAGCCTCGATACGGTCCGCAATCATATTCGGCATATCTATGAGAAACTCCGCGTCCACTCAAAATCCGAGGCCGTTGCGAAAGCCCTGAAGCAACGGTACGTATGAACGAACGAGCCAATTTGTAATCCCGCTTTCGCGGGATTTCATTTTCAGGCTGCCAGTTGAGAAACTCCGCGTCCACTCAAAATCCGAAGCCGTTGCGAAAGCTCTGAAGCAACGACACGTCTAGATACAAGCCGCCACTTCGAAGCCCCACTCGCACCTCGACTTGTTTTCGTCTTACAAGCAAGATCCATGACTCACAATCGCTTATCACCGCAACTGCCCTGACGCGACACTCCTAGGGACAGCACTTGTTTCGCTCTCTCTCATGCTCGCCTGATTGGCCATCTGTGCCTTTCATTCGCAGTTGGATCACTCCGCAGCAAAAGAGTCCATCTCCCGAAATCTGAGAAATCCGAAGAATTCCGCAAAAATGACACAAGTATGTCATAGCAAGATGCGATACAGATTTGTATTTAGGTGTGGAAAGTCTCAAGGAATAATGAACGATGGAGTCACCATGAACGTCCGCATGACGCTACTCATAGTCGGAGCTATGATCTGTCAGCCTCATCTCAAAGGTCAAATCGTGTGGGAATCCATCCGATTGTCATCTGACCACGATGCGCAGCAATCCGAGAATTCACCACGGAGTGAAACAATCCACGAACGCATTTCAGAAACGATACAATCTGAACCCCTCCGCCCAATTCCTGATTCCGCACGCTTGCTCAGCGTTGTATGGACAGGCCCCAACAGCCTCGTGGCCGGGGGACAGAATGGTGTCGTGTGGCTCTCATCCGACGCAGGTGCCAGCTGGACGCAAATTTCCTCTGGAACCACTCGACCACTTCGCAGGATCCGTTTCCAGAATCCAGTGTCGGGTGTTGCGGTTGGAGATAGCGGCACCGTGTTGACGACGAACAACGGCGGTATGAGCTGGCAAGTCCAAACCACAGGACTCGGCGGAGATCTCTACGGTGCATCAATGGTTGACGAACAACGTATCCTCGCAGTTGGCAGACGCGGGAGCATAGTTCGGTCAACGGATGCCGGTAAAACATGGGAAGCATTAAGCAGCGGAGCCTTCTTTTCGCTCCGCTCAGTCGCCACGCTCGGTTCATCAACAGCGGTGGTGGTGGGGGTCGAGGGGACAATCCTCCGTTCCGCGGATGGAGGTGACACGTGGCGGCACAGCTTCAGTGGAACCATGAACGATTTGACGGACGTCTCGTTTGTCAATTCAGATTTGGGTGTCGCAGTCGGAAACGGTGGTACGATTGTCCGTTCAACGGACGGAGGGACATCCTGGACACCCATTCAAAGCCCTTCCAGTGCAGATCTTGCGAGTGTGAAATGTGTCGATGCAGATGTCGCAGTGGCGGTGTCAACGAATGGATCGATCGTACGCTCAACGGACGCCGGTTTGACCTGGGTGGAAGTGCGCGATAGCTCCTCGGTTCCTCTCGCCGGCATTTCGTTTCTGAATGCGACGAACGGGGTTGCTGTCGGTGACAAGGGATTAGTTCTCCGGACAGACGATGCCGGTGTGCATTGGTCAGCTCAGACAGCCAAGGCGGTCAGCGTTGCACGGCAGTCGAAACCGGATAAGGTGGAGACAGTCGTCAGGAAGAAAGATGCCGTTCCGGAAAAGGAGCGACAGAAGCTCGAAGATCAATTTCCCCGCCAGCTCTCCCGTACAGAATCGAAAGAAACACCTTTGCCCGATCTGAGGATGAGGCTCGGCGCAGAACTGCCCGCGAAGTGGAGACCATTCCATGTGCCAACCATGCTGCTGCAGATACCGGCCGAGTTTGCCGGAGGGGCTGCATTGGGGTTCGCCGGAGTTCTTCTTGGCCAGGCCATTGACGGCAAGAATAGCGCTGTTGCGACAATCCTGCTGGGAACATCTGGAGCCTTCCTTGGTGTCCCCGGGGGCGTTTGCCTGGCCGGCAGTTGGATGGGAGGGAACGGAACATTTGGGTCTACGCTCACGAATGGATATCTGTTTGCCCTGGGCGGATTGGCTCTGACATTTGTGGTGCCGCCCCTTGGCGTCATCGCGATGATCCTTTCTCCTGTCATCGGATACCATGTTTCGGCAAGCCCTGTCTACGAGACAGAGTTTCCGACATCCTTAGGTATGAATCCAATCGATGGTCTGCGCATACCGACTCCCGGACCATCACCCGAGGTCACAGTCAATATTGTCTCACTCACTTTCTAAGAGGAAGAGCCATGAAACCCATAGTGCGACAAACCCTCACCGTAGTGATTCTTTGTCTTGTTCCTCTCTGGATGTTCGGTCAGATGCAGCAAAAGACAGACGAGAATTACAGCGTGATTCATATCGACCGGGACAGAGTCTACATCAATGCCGGCAGCGACCAGGGGGCCTATATCGGCATGATTGTCACGCTCCATGAGCCAATCAAATGGCAGGACAAAAAGGGAAAGATCATCGAAGACTATATTCCTTTCTCGTATGCCGCTTTGAAACATGTTGGCAATCAATTTTCGATCTTTACCACCGATTCTGCGACACTTCGTCTTCTGCAAAAGGGAAGCGTCGTTCGCCTTGGTCCCGTACTACCCAGGACAATCGTCGAGGCACAGAAAGTTGAGAGTCTTCCGAAACCGGAGCCCTCGAAGACCGAACAACTCAAGACCGCAGAAACCACTACTGCCAGGAAAGACGAAAAACCGGGAAAGGCGGAAACGAAGAAGGAGGAGCGACAGTTCACGTACTCGCTATCGGAATTCAGGTTTGGCGAACCACTCTATTTCCAGCTCTATATTCCCCCCTCAATCTCAAAAGCAGAAGTACGGATCCGGAGACAGGGTGAAATTTCTTACACCGTCTTGCAGACACGATCGGAAGAGCCGTCACTCTTTATTGGGAGGGTGGACAAGGACTTTCACCAGGACAAAAACGTCGAATACTTTATCAAAGGAACGGGGGCCGACAACGAAGAATTGATACTGGCCGGCAATCCCGCGAAGCCGCTGGTTGCCATTGCACCGGTGCGAAAAGAACAGGACGCAAAAGGAAAGCCGGAAGAGTTCGTACCGGTAAGACTTGGTTTCCTGCACACTCCTTCAGAAGGGGCGGTGCTCTATAAGAAACTCGCGATGACGGTGTACGCACCCCCGCCCATGAAAACCCCGAAGCTCCGGTATCGAGTAAAAGGAAAGGTTGAATACAAAGAAATCGTCATGACCGCCAAACCCAATGATTTCTACTTCTTCGAGATTCCGGAGGACGAGGTAGCCGAACCTGCCGTGCAATACTATATTACGGTTTCGAAACCCAACGGAGAAGAAGTCCTTGTCATAGGAAATCCGGACAATCCGCAAACGGTGCCGGTCTCGGGGTTTGTCATCAATCCCTCGATTGAGCTGCAAAAATACGGCGGCAACAGAAGCAAACTGCAAGCACTTGTGGAAACGGCGAGTTTCGGTGAGCGGAAACAACTGGGAATTACCAAGGACGAATACACGCACTTTCAGGTGGATTACATGTATCGAATCTTCGCGTTGTTGTACAGTATCCGCATGGGGATGGGTGCTTTCCAGGGAACCAGCTATCTGCAAGATCCATCGACGAGTATCGTCACCACGGTGCCGCGGAACTTCTACTACGGGTATGTCGAATCCGAATTCCGCATTCCTCAATCGAGCTTTTCTGTCATTACGAAGTTCCTAACAGGCATCAACGACGACGGAATCGGAAGCGGATTTGAAGGCAAACTCCGTCTCGGCGATGAGCTGGGAGTCAATCTGGTAACTGCGCTCTGGACTGCCTCGAAGCTGGGATCGTCAGCCTCGGTTCAGTTGAATGTACCCCTGACTGATCGTTCGGGATTTGCAGGGGCCATCGCGGTCGAAGATCTGCCTGCGAAAGGGGATACAGGTTTCAGGATGGCTGTCGACTATCGATATCGCATACTTGACGACCTCGATGTCAATGCGCGTCTTGGCATGGGTGCCCGGACAACGGAAGCCGTTGGGGCAAACCTGGGACTCGGATTTATTCTGCATTTTTGAGGAGTGAAGGAAGGATGGATTCAAACGGGTAATCGATGACAGTTGCAAGAAACAATGCTGTTCAAGCGTGCACCTTAGTTGTCCGCACCGATATTGACAGCGTGATGAAAGGAATTCAGGAATGAAACAAGTCATGAACGTTGTCCTGTTGGCATCTGTACCATTCACACCGACACATTCATTTCAAGGAGGCAACAATGAATAGGACTCATATCTTCTGGACGCATCTTGCCGGCAATTTTCAAAAAGCGGCGATTCTAATGGTTGTTTGTTCATTCTTTGTTGCGGTACGCGCTGTCGCGAAATCTCCGGGCGAAGAACGAATCGCCAAAGCCAACAAAATCGCATCCAACGACAATTCGTCCGTGGCGCTCATCAATTCTATCTACGCATCGTTCTTTAATAATGGAGATGGCGGATCGGAATATCCAAACGGCAGTGGCAAATCGACAATTTACCAAGACGGATTGGTGTGGGGCGGGTATTCCAAGGGAAGCCTGAAAGTAGGCGGCTCAACGTACGCCCACGGGCTACAGGCTGGTCGTATTCTAACTTCAGGAACCATCAGCACTTCGCCAACAGCTGATAATCCTGCGCTTGCGCAATATCGCGTTTTTCGAGTTCGTCCCGACGTCACCCCACAAACGCTATTGGCGGATGTTGGCACCATGTTACAGGAGAATGAATCGACGTTCATCATTCGCACGGGACAGACAGTGCAACAGATTTATAATCAATATGTGCAGGATTGGAACGAGTGGCCCGCGAGTCAGGGTGCAGCGTTCCAGGATAAAAATGGAAATGGTATCTATGAACCAACAATTGATGTTCCCGGTATTCCTGGCGCCGGTCAGACGCTCTGGTTTGTCTCTAATGATCTCAACGGAACCAGGACGTATTCCCTGGCCGGCTCTACCCCCATTGGTTTGGAATTCCAACGGACGATTTGGGCGTACCGCAGTTTCGGTAAATTGGGAAATGTGGTGTTTGTCCGCAATGTTCTCATCAACAAGAGCGGTGCGCCGATCGATAGCATGTTCATCGCCCAATGGTCAGACCCGGATCTTGGCGATGCGTCTGATGATTTTGCCGGATGCGATACCTCGCTCGGTCTCGGTTACGCCTATAACTCAAAAGTAGATGCTGTCTACGGTATGGCAGTGCCGGCTGTCGGGTATAGGTTACTTGCGGGCCCAATCGTGCCAGGTGTTGCGGGGGACTCTGCGTTTGCGAACTTTCGATTCCGTCCAAACTATCGGAATCTCAAGATGAGTTCGTTTAATATCTTTATCAACAGCAATCCGAGTTATTTGGATCCTCCGATGGGTAATTACAATGGCACCCTCCAGTGGTTCAACCTGATGAAAGGCCTTGTTGGCGTGAGCGGCACACCGTATGTTAATCCCACATCGGGTCAGCCGACGAGATATGTTTTTTCCGGAGACCCAGTAGGAACTTCTGGCTGGTTGGATGGTTCACTCGCTCCTGCAGGCGACCGTCGCATTTCTCTATCGACCGGACCGTTCACGATGGCGGCTGGAGATACTCAGGAAGTGATCATCGCACTCATAGCCGGGCAAGGGACGGACAGGCTCTCCAGCGTCACAGAATTGAAAAAGAATGCTGACTTCTCCTCCAGTTTTACCACTGGCGGAATTGCAGAATTGGCAATCTCCAAGGTGGATACATTGGTGCCGTTCCAAAGCAAAGTCTCGTTCGAGGCATCGGTTATCCGCCTTACAGGTCAAACCGTAGACGCGACATGGTTCCTGAGCCAAAAACCACCGGGGAGCACAGCTTCCATAAATGTCCTTTCGGCACTGCGCGTCGAATTCCAGACGGATGTTGCCGGTAAATATCGTGTTGGGTTAGTCGCCGCGTCGAACACGGGCAGATATGACACTGTCTATTCCTCCTTCCGTGTGTCAGGGAATCGGGCGCCGGTTGCTGGCTTTACTCCGCCCGCATCAATCACACTCGGGGATACTCTGAAGCTCGACGGAAGTCAATCAACCGATCCAGACGGTAATCCTTTGGTCTACAAGTGGACTGTTGCCGGCGGTGCATCGGGAAGCTACGAACTGATACCGGGCGACACGGTTGCCGGTGTATTCGCCAATTTGAGTTTGGTGCAAACGACCTACGTCCCGCTGCGCGCATCGATTCTTACGGTGCGGCTTGAAGCAAGCGACGCAGAATTCACACATGGGACAACGAGGACCGTTCTTGTGAATCCGCGCAAAACATCAAATGTCACAACCGGAAAAGTGTTCGGCACAGGCTATCTCAACGCTCCGTATTTTGGTGCGTACACAATCCGCAGTTTTGGGAACACGATATGGGCACGCATGGTCAACGACCTGTATTCCCTGGACTTCGGCCCCGCGGCTCAACCGGCAATCCATTTTTCGGGGCTCTTCGGCAGTAATTACTACGTCGCTTCCCCGCAGCTTATCTACAGCGCTAACGGAAGATATGGTGTACAAATCGGCTTCACGGATGGTACGAATTTCGTTACGAACCAGACCGTTATCGACCCGGACAATTCCACAGTCAACAAACCGGATACGACCGCCTGGGATGTCCATGTAAACAACAACCGTCTTTACTTTGCCTACGGATTGCCCGGATTGTATGTATACGACATCACCAATCCGTACGCCCCGGCGTTTGTGCAGCAGTTGAATAATGGCTCTCGATGGACAAACCTCATCGCCGATGGAACTCGTCTCTTTACGGTCCATACGGCAAACCGAAAACTTTCTGTGGTGAACATCGCAAATGCTAATTCAGCGGTTGTCGAAGGGAGTTATGACTTCTCGTGGGGAGTTACAAAACTGGCGAAGAGTGGAAACACGCTCGTGGCGATGAACGCGGACACCATTCAGTTGTTGGACGTTTCAAACCTTGTCGCCATCGTACCGCACTCACGATGGCTGGCGCCAAAGGAAGTTCGATCCGACAATCGCTTCACCGACATAGCGGTTAAAGGAAATTTTCTTGTTGTCGGGACGTATGAAGGAACGTACGTCTACAATGTATCGAACCTTGACGCACCAACGGTACAAGCACGGTGGCTCACCGGAATCTACCAGGGGCGTGTCTTCTATAATGGGACAAAACTGCTTGTCTCAGTCTCCGACCGATTTGGCGGCGATTCGCCGGTGCGTCCATATCCTGTTATCGAATTGCAGGTACAATCCGTTACCACAGATGTTCCGGCAGTATCTGATCTACAATTGCCGGCAGCATTTCGATTGGACCAAAACTACCCAAACCCGTTCAATCCGACGACGCAAATTGAATATCGGATTGCCGACCGCGAGCTGGTGACTCTCAAGGTTTTCAATATGCTCGGTCAAGAAATTGCGACGCTCGTCAATCAAGAAATGAATCCCGGAATATACAGAGCAACGTGGGATGGATCGGGATTTTCGAGCGGGATCTATTACTGTCGTATGCAGGCCGGATCCTATTCCGAAATACGGAAGCTTGTTTTGCTCAGATAGACAGTCGGGTGCACGCGGGACAATTCTTGTTGTCGGCGTTCAGTTCATCCGTCAGCGTTGCGCCTAATCCACAAATGAAAGGAGTGATCTATGAAACGCACCTTCGTTCTGTTCGTCCTGCTTGCTGGTGCTACCAGCATGATATCTGCCCAGTTTGTTTTTGGGGTGAAGCCCGGGTTGACAATGAATTCTGCCCAGTTTGGTTTCAAAATGAGTGGCCTTGTGCTCCTCGGAGGACTGGAATTCCTGCGAACCACTGCGACAACCGATGAAAGTGGGACAAGGCTGAATTATGTGTACAGCCCTTTGCCTCCGTATGGGTCGTATCAACTTGCTCCATACAGCGACAAGACCGAGTCCTCTGCCAACATCTACGTTCCCTTTATCGGGGCGAAGCTCCTTCTGGGTGGTCAAGAAACTGGAAGAACCGGCGCCTATGTCACGGGCTACATCGCCAAACCGATTATCTCGGGCAAGAGTTTGACCAACGGAAAAGATGACGAAAGCACGAAGAAGCTCTTCGACAACCTGGGTGTATGGGCATTTCAGGCCGGTTTTGGCGGAGAATATTTCTTTAGTGAGAGCTTCAGTATCGGTGGAGAGTTTGGCCTAAGAGCATTTCTTGCAACGTACAATGAGGAGGAGAGCCAAACGCAGACAGTGTTTGACGGTGTGACAACACGCTCTTACACTACGACGAGCAGATACAACCTGGATCTGGGATTGGGTATTACGTACTCAACCATGTGTCTGAATTTCTACTTCCAGAACGGCTCATCGATCTCTCTCGCCTAAAAGCGGCGGGACACGGTGTCGCAGGTCAGATTGGAGAATCAACGGATCAAGTCGGACCGTATGTTCTGAATGATCCATCGAAAACGTCCGCGAAGGATTCTTGGGTGATGCGTCGTTCATACTTGTCCTTGGAGCAATGCATACAACAGATAGGGATCTATTTTCCCAAATTTGACAAATCTTGACATTTCTCCGAAAATGACATAAGTATACCATAGCAGAATGTGATTCTGATTGCTCATGAGTTGAAGAGAGCAGGAAAAGACAGCCAGCAATTGGCTTGACGATGAATGGTCGGATGATGCTACTCATGTATTGAAAATGATATCGCAAGGGCCAATTCATAGTCAATACTGTTGGATGCTACTGTGATCATCCTTCAATGAAATGTAAAATCCATTGTCGGATGCTTTTTCGTCATCGATAGCAGGACAATCGATGGATAACTATATCGGAATTCTCCCAACGAAAGCACGATCGAGTCTACGAGCTGCCGGGAAAACCCTGACTCTTGGAGCGCTTTCTTTAATTCCCTCGGCGACCCGGCTGCGACACATCGATCTCAGTGAATTGCGATATGGCAATGTGACCGTGCACTCGTACACGTCGGGCGGAACGGGTTTTCCGGTCGTGGTCTTGCATGGGTTGACGCACGAGGGTTTCGATGATTCTCGGCTGGTCCGGTTCTGTAGAATCCTCGCCGCTGCAGGATTCTGCGTATACGCCCCAAACCTCCGGGGATTGTGCACGATGGATCCGGATCCAACTGAGATAGATTCGATCACTGCTCTTCTGACAACGCTCGTGAAAGAGCACAAGAGTCAAATTGGCCTCATGGGCTTCAGCTTTGGCGGATCCTACGCCCTCCTTTCCTCGGCCTGCCCCGAGATAGCAGGCTCGGTCCGATTTGTGTTAGCTGTTGGTGCCTACTACTCGCTGGCGGATGTCGTCGGGCGCGTTTTCACCATGAGAGGGAAACGTGATCTTTCGCCTGAGGAGGCTTATGCACTGCTTGCCCTGGACTGGAGATATCGAACCATGCTCCCGCTGACGGAGAGGGAAACAACCGCGGCAAAGGTACTCATGGTTCGAACCTGTTCGCGCGCGATGCAATTTACAGGCGAAGAGATGGCTCTTGTTGGAAAGATAGCGAGCCTGCCGCAGCAGGAAGACATATACGCGGAGTGGAGGAACAGACTCCGGACCATCTCCCGCTTGAACATCGAGGATAATTCGGCTTTGGAATCACTCGAGGCTTCGGTCTTCTTGCTGCATAGCGAGCGCGATACCAGTATCCCGGTCGAAGAGAGTTCGCGCATTGCAACCAATCTGGCACGCCTGCATAAAAATGTTCTGAGTCACATCGGACGGTTTGGAGATCATGTAACTTTCTCGATACGGAATGATGCCGGATTGGCGCACTTCTTTTATCGCCTGATGCTCTTGACAGAGTTGAGGGACACCGGAATTCCAAGCAGGAATGGAAGAAGAGGCAGCTCAGCCAAATGAACCGATCGTTCAAGTTGTGTATCTTCGTGCTTGTGCTTTGCGCTGGAGGGACCTACACAAAGGCCTCTGTGCAGACCGACAGCCTGTGGGTGGACCCGTATGTGACTGACGATAGCATTACCGTCTGTTCCCGCACTGTGCCGGAGTCAGGTATACTCGAGCTCAGGGCTGAGTGTATAGTAAATGTTCCGTCGGGCATCGTGTTCCGGACCGCAATGCGGCGTGACACCTACCAACACACGTCGAAGTACGTCGTGGATTATCGGATCATCCAAACGGACTCCAGTAATGTTTGGTACACCTATCAAAGGCTTGCGATTCCCATCTTCCAGGATCGGGACTACACGCTCCGCTACGAGGCGATGCTGGATTCCATTCGCGGCGACTATTCATTGGTCTGGACGATCGCCAACGAAAAGGGACCTCCTCCCAGAGAGAACGTGGTTCGGGTTCAGGCCTCCCGAGGTGCGCTCGAGATGGTCCCAGTCGAAGCGGGGACAAAGACACGTCTGACTTGTACCATCTACGCCGATCCGGGCGGGAGTATCCCGGGCTGGTTGGCAAACATTGGCAACCGGTCCACCGTTCCGAATCTCCTTCGAGCGATACGAGACAAAAGCATGGCCGAACACGATTCCCGGAGGGCCGATGAACACTGAACATAGGGAACGGATCCGCGACTGGCAGAAAATGGGAATGTACGTGCTGTCGTTCCTCCGCCGAAAGCTGGTGCATGTCAACCTGCAAATCCTCTATTCGTGCAATTGTCGCTGTACAATTTGTGATTTCTGGAGAGACGATCGGGCCCATGAGCCGCCGATGAATATTGATGCCATCCAGACTGTTGCACGCAAGCTCTCGTATCTGGGACCGCAAATCATATCTATTGGCGGCGGGGAACCCACACTACATCGCGATCTTGTCCGGATCGTGGAGATTCTTTCCGGAGACCATTTCCCGGTGATGATCACCAATGGCTGGTACATGACCCCTGAACTAGCTCGTGCCCTCTTCAGTGCAGGCATATACGAGGTGAGTGTCTCTCTCGACTACGCGGATGCGGACAAGCACGACAGGCAGCGCGGTAGACCGGGAGCGTTCGACCGCGCTGTAAGCGCGCTTCGGATCCTTCAAGAAAACAGAGTCAATCCTTACCAACGAGTGCACATGATTTCGGTTGTCATGGGGGATAACCTCAATGAGATTGAAAATCTCATTCTTCTGGCCCGGGATCTCGGTGTCACCTATCTTGCGACACTGTATAGCAGCAAGCGGGGCGACCAGTCGTTTGGTTCGGCCAACTTCGACTTAAGTCGGCATCTTCTGAACCTCAAAGAAAAATACCCCGAGTTTGTATCACTTCAAGGATACCTTGAAAAATTCACGCAAGTCAATGCGGAAGGCAGTATCGCCCCCTGTTACGCAGGGGTAAATCTCATGAATATCGACTGCCAAGGGAACGTGACGACGTGCATCGATCACCTGGAGAATCCGGCGGGAAACATCCTTATCGACAATATCGACGACATTCGACAATCCCTCCTCGCACGCCAGCGTGCCAGCACCTGTGCGCGATGTTGGACGAGCTGCCGGGGTTCGATCGAGACCATGATGTACGGAGGGTCGCGAATGTCGAATCTGCGTGACTACTATCGCATGACGCGGGCGCTACCTGTATCGGACGGGAGGAGCCGATGATCATCGAGCAATTCAGGGACTTCCTGGAGCACCGCCGACAGAACATCACGGATGTTGCACTCTTTCTGATTTTTTCCATTTGGTGCGGGGTGCAGTTGTACAACACGTGGACGGAAGGGAGGCTCGACTTCATCGAGATTTCCTTTGGAGTTCAGAATATCGTTTTGGTATTCCTCTTTTTGATACGTGCGAAACATCGCCTTTTCGATCAAAACATCTTCGATCAGTCGGTGGCTGTGATTGCATTTCTGTCAGGCGCGGCGTTCCTGGGACAACCTGAGACCTCCTCCGGCGCCGCACTGGTGCTCGCCCGTACAGTTATCGTTGCCGCAAACGTTCTGGGAATTGTCACGTTACTCAACCTCGGCAGGAGCTTTGGAGTGTTCATCGCATTCCGGGAGGTCAGAACCACCGGTCTCTACGCGGTGGTCAGACATCCGATGTACCTGACCGATATCCTCTTGCGCGTCGGATATCTCATTAGTCACTTTACGGCATTCATTGTTGCGGCATTTGTTCTCTCAACCGCATGCTACGTTTATCGTGCTCTCCTTGAGGAGCGATTCCTCTCGAGACAGCCGGAGTACGCGGAGTATCTCCAAAGAGTGAAATACCGGTTCATCCCATACGTGTTTTAATGAACCCTGTCCTGAAATATCTTCATCACAAGTTCCTTGACGACGGACAGCGCTGGTACCCGCTGCTATCGGTGTTCTACATTACCTACGAGTGCAAGTTTCGATGCCCCTATTGCAGCGATGGCTTCGGGCGTCCATATCATGCACTCGATAACACGCCGCTCGCTTCCGCTGAAGCCATCGCGATTCTGCGACGCATCCGGAGACACTGCGACCGGATTGTGATCACCGGCGGAGAACCGACTCTTTATCCGGAACTTGATGCGATCCTTGAAGCAATCCCCGATCTGAGATTTGCCGATGTGATCTTTACGACAAGCGGGGCGGATCTTTCAAGGCACCTCCCGGCGATCGCCCGGTGTGTCACGAGTCTGGTTTTCAGCCTCGATACCCTGAACCATGACAAGGCCGACGCTTGGGCGGGAGTCGGCCCGGGTACCCTGCAAAAGATTCTGGGCTCCATCGAGGCCGCACGAGCCTGCAAGGAAGCACAGTTCGATATTCATATTTCCAGCGTGGTTACTCCGGAGAATATCTCCGACCTATACGGGGTGTACCGGTATGCAGCAGACCGAGGATATGGATTCGCTGCATCCCCGCAGTTGGTAGGAGTAAAGCCGCATGGTGCGTTTGAGGACAACCAGGAGTACCGGCGTTTCTATGACTACCTGATCCAGGAGAAACAGCGGGGCGGGCGCGTGTTCGGAACTACGTTGTACCTGCGGCACCTGAGGGATTTGACATCCTTTAGGTGCCATCCGTTCACAATGCTCGTGGTGTCGCCGGCGGGAGAGGTTTTCTATCCGTGCCTCGAACGGGGCCACCCTGTGGGGTATCTCCTCGACTATGAAAGCCTCCACGACCTTCGCAAGAAAGGGTATGAGCAGTTCGGACTTCCCCCGAAGTGCCAGAGCCAATGTCAGAGTCCGTGCGCACTCGGATTCGCCCTGGCGATAGAAAATCCCCCGTCGCTTCTTGTTGAAGGATGCACGATATTCTTCGGGGGTGTCCGCAGGGCACTGACCCTTCACGCTTGATACGAGAGGAGCTTTTCCCATGCGATTCCATCTCATCGACCGTATTGAACAAGTCGAGTACGGCAGATACATCGAGGCGGTGAAATGTGTCACGCTTACCGACGATGTGTTCAACGAGCACTTCCCGGGATTTCCCGTTTATCCGGGAAGCCTTATTCTTGAAGGGATGGCACAGCTTGGCGGTGCGTTCTTCGAGATCATGATGAAACAGCAGGGTCTTCCGGTGAAACGTGCTGTCTTGGTGCTGGTGCAGCAACTGAAATTCAAACGTCCGGTCACCCCCGGCGACAAGTTGCGCTACAGGGCGGAGAAGATCTCGATGCAAGAAGGATTCGGAGCCGTCAAAGTGCGGGCGCAGCTCGAGGGCGGCGAGGTCTGCTCCGAAGGAGAACTCCTGTTTTCGTTTCTCGATGTGCAAAACGAAACGCTCAATAAGTCACGGGACGAAATCTACGATATCTATACCCGGAACATGAGGGTTATCCAGGCATGAAGGCCGCGTTTTTCACGTTTGCCCGCGAGGAAACGATCCCGGTCTTTGACCATCTCAAAGACCGCAAGCTGGCAAAGTACTTCAGCCGCGAGACAGCGGCGGCGATCGTGTGTTTGGGAAGGCTCTTGAAAGAAGTGGAGATTCCTTCCGGAATACCGGTGTACTACGCCACGGGCATTACCGAGTATGAAGACTACGGTCTGCCAGGCATCGTGAGGAACAGCACCGACTCAACCGGCAGGTTCTCGCCGGAATTGTTCATTCGGAAGGGATTCGCTGAAGTGCCGCCGATCACGCAATTCAAATTGCTCTGCAACATGCCTCTCTGTTTCATCTCATTGAACTATGGTTTCACGGGAGACAACGCGGTGATCTATTCCGCCGCGTCGGCGTTGCTGTGCCAGGCTCTCTCTGCACCTGTCGAGTCTCCCATTCTCCTCGGTGCTGGCAAATCCCGCGCCGATGGGGGCGTTGAATCGGGATTTGCGATTGCTTCTAAAGATGAGATATCCTCCTCTCAGTTTCTCTCATCGTCTGTTGAGGCGGTTGAGATTTTTCGTGCCTGGACGGAGAAACCTGCCTGATGAACACGCGCGTCGTGATAACGGGCACCGGGATATGCTCTCCCATCGGGACCGGGATTGACGAATTCACGACCGGACTCGAATCTGCAAGCAGGGGAATTGGGACGATCACGCATTACGATGCTGCCGCGTACCCAACCGCGTACGCCGCCGAAGCAAGAGAGGGAGATCATGTGTTCCGATTTCCCCCAGCGGTGGACCGGAAAGAGAGGTTCATGCACGAGGCAATGAGCCAGTTGCTCAATTCCGGTGATCGCCTGCACGCATACCGGCCCACGGACCGCTTGCTCAATCTGGGAACAGGTATCGACTACTTTGACATCGAGGGGTATGTCAATTCCAGTGATGCAACATCGGGGCACTGGCAAGGACACTGCAAACGTTCATTGAAAATTGCCCAAGATCTGGCCGAGGAGTTTGATCTCCGCGGCGGATTCACGGTGAATCTTTCTGCCTGCGTTGCATCGACACAAGCGCTGGGACTCTCATTCCGAATGCTCAGGCAGTTTTTGGGCAAAGCCGTGGTAGCGGGTGGGGCCGACTCGATGTTGAACCCTCTATCCTACATGGGATTCTACAAGCTCGGTGCATTTTCGCAGTGGAAGGGGGAACCGGGCAGGAGTTGCCGGCCGTTCGACAGGAATCGATGCGGTCTGGTGATCGGGGAAGGTGCTGCTGCTTTCTTGATGCAGCGCCTGGAAGATGCGGACCCCTCTTTGATCGAGGCAGAAATCGTAGGATATGCTTCAACCATGGATTCATATATGATCACCGATCCGCAACCGGACGGGACTGCACTTGCCAGGGCGGCACTCGAAGCGATTGAAGGAGCCGGAATCACGCCTGACGACATCGATTGTGCCCACCTGCATGAAACCGGCACGTTGAAGAATGCACCGGCCGAAGCGAAAGCAATGCAGAAGGTCTTTGGTAAACGATTCTGCGAAATTCCGGTGTTCTCTTTAAAGGGTCAGGTGGGCCATCTCATTGGCGGCTGTGGTGCGATCGAAGTTGCCGCTGCTATTCACTCGCTCCGGACCCAAACGGTGTTACCAACGGTCAATTTTGAGGAACCGGACGATGATGTGCCTCTGCACGTAGTTCGGGACGCACCGCTCCCCCACAAGATCGACTACATTCTCAAGCTGAACTCCGCGTTCGGAGGTCAGAACGCGGCTCTCGTACTAAAGAGGTATCATGCGTAAGATCCTGATCACAGGGGCAAGCTCGCAGATTGGTGCCGCGATTGCGGGCAAGGTGGTTATGGAAGGAGACCACGTCATACTCCAACATTTTCGGAACCGGACACCTTGCTTGCCTCTGAAGGAACGATTCGGGGTGAACTGCAATCTCGTTTCAGTCGATTTTTCAGACAGAGGAGCGCTTGAGGTTTTTTGCAGGAATCTCGGTGAAGTCGATACAGTTGTCAACGTTGCCGCGGCAACCGTTACGGGCCTCCTTCCCACGCTTACGGATGCAGACATCCAGCGGATGCTTGAAGTCAACATCATGGCCACGATCATGATCTGTCGCGCGGTTCTTCCTGCAATGGTAAACAGAAGGGGGGGGTGCATTGTGAATATTTCTTCTGTCGCGGCGACACGCGCGAATCGTGGCCAGAGCGTCTATGCAGGCACAAAGGGATTTATTGAGTCGTTCACACGGGCGATGGCCGCAGAATACGGATCGCGTGGAATCAGAATCAACTGTGTAGCTCCCGGCCCCATTGAGGCAGGATCTCTCCGCGAGCTTCTTTCTCTTGCCCCGGAAGAAGTCAAGCAGAGCATTGCCGGCAACCGACTTGGCACTCCCGGCGATGTTGCAACAGCAGTGGCTTTTCTCTGTGATCCCGGAGCAAGCTTCATCAATGGTCAGACGCTTCACGTCGACGGCGGTTTTATGAAGGGAGTGTGAGCATGGACGACTACGCTGCTCTTGAGGCGATATGCACAGCCCGGCATAGTACCCGGGAGTTTCTGGACAGTCCGGTCCCGGCGGAGCTCATTGAGAAGATCCTGGCAATTGCACGCACTTCACCGTTCGCCGGAGGGAGTAAGAGCTGGGAGATACTGGTAGTTCAGGAACAGGATCAGATTGCGGAAGCCGCTCGTGTTGTCCGCTCACGGGTGGAGGAACTCCATTCCTCAATCAAGCCTGCGTTCCAGCAGGGATTTCTGGAGTACGCGCGCTATTTCACTGCATTTGAAAGCGCGCCGGTTCTGTTGCTTCCAGTTTTCAGGGTTATTCCCACATTGACGCTCATGCTCCCCGAACCCCAAGAAAGCATCATCAGGATGGAGAGCGAGAACTTCGTGAAGTCCATTTCGTGCGTGGCAATGCTCATCCTCCTTGCCGCGCAAAGCCTCGGTCTTGCGAGTTGCTACATGACCGGGCCACTCATCGCGGAGGAAGAAATCGGCAGGCTCGTCAACATCAAACCCGGTCGCCGCATTGGAGCAATCATCCCATTGGGATATGCGGCAGATCTCCGACAATAATGAAGGTGAATTCCATGAACATCGAAACACGCGTTCGACAAATGCTTTTGCCTGTTTTCTACCTCCCATCAATCGAGGAGATCAAACCTGAGGCGTCCCTCGTTCAGGATCTAGGCGCGGAAAGCCTCGACTTCGTTCAGATTATTTATCTCATCGAACGGGAATTTGGTGTCGTGCTCCAGCCTGATGCAATCATGAGCGGGGCCACGGCGGAGGATCCGGAGATGATGTTCCTGGACGGCAAGCTCACAAGAGAGGCTGCTGACCTCCTCAACAAGAAATTCCCGGGACACAAGGTGCCGTTTGCTGAAGGGATGACGAAGCATACGATCTATCTCGCTATCACAGTGCGCGATCTGGCTGCCGCTATCAGTGCCAGGATGAACGGAGGAGAACCTCATGCTTGAAGGGAAAAAAGTATTTGTCTCAGGGGGCACCGGGCACATCGGTGCGGAAATCTGCCGGCTCTGCTCAACGTACGGCGCCACAGTGATCTTCTCTTATCACGGAAACGAGGATAAGGCGCGGGAGTTGGCACCATCGCTCAAAGGAGGGAAAGCAGTTGCCATGGACCTCCGGAATGTTGCCGGCATCAACGAAGTGATCGCCGGCCTCTTGCGCGAGGTCGGGCCGGTTGATGTGCTGGTGAACAACGCAGGTGTCAGTCACGTCATGCCGCTGGCCCTTGTTGAAGAACCGGACGCGGATCTTGTTTTTGACGCCAACATTAAAGGAACGCTGTTCGTCACGCGGGCACTTATCAAAGGGATGATACGGAAGAACAAAGGGGCGATTGTCAACATCGGATCAATTGCCGGAGAGCGCATGCTGGATGTCCCGGTGACGTACGCCATGTCCAAAGCTGCGATGACGGGACTCACCACCTCCCTGGCGGTGGAATTGAAGAAGTTCAACATCCGCGTCAATACGGTGATCCCGGGACTGATTGATGGGGGAGTGGGGAACGGCGTCCCCGAAAAGCAGCGGGAGGATTTCCTTGCACATTGTGCAGTAGGACGGGCCGGAACGGCACGGGAAGTGGCTGAAGTGGTTTGCTTTCTGGCGTCAGACCGGGCGAGCTACGTGAACGGTCAGCATCTCATTGTGGATGGCGGCATATGACGTTGCTAGGATCCACGCTTGCTTATTGTCCTGAATGCCATAAAACGGAGCACGCCCGCATAGTAGAGAAAGAAGGCGGGGTGTTCATGGAACGCCTCTGCCCGCGTAATGGGCCGGTCAGCGTGAAAATTGTCTCCGATTACCGCTGGTATATCGAGCGTTCAAAGGAATGTCAAAAGATCAGCGAGTTCCCGGATCCGTTCCCTTCAAAGAAAGGATGCCCTTTCGACTGCGGGCCATGCGAGTGGCATACCGGAGGCATCCACCTTCCCGTTCTTTCGATTACCAACGACTGCAATCTCAGCTGTCCAATATGCTTCACCTATAACCGTGCTGACAAGAAGTACTACAAATCGGTCGAAGACACACGGACGACCATCCGCAAGATCGTCGAGCGTTCAGGCGGCGTTCAACTTATCAACCTCACCGGCGGTGAACCCACTCTTCATCCCGATCTCTTTGCCATTCTTGATGCGTGCCGCCACGAAGGGATCGGGCGGATTACCTTAAACACAAACGGATTGAGAATTGCTCGAGAGAAAGGGTTTGCGGAAAAAGTCAAGGAGAGTGGAGTTCAGATCGTTCTGTCCCTTGACACGGTCGATCCTGTGAAAAGCCGCATCATTCACGGCAAAGATATCACTGCTGCGAAGATACAGGCGCTCGAGATTCTTGAACGGCTTGAGATACCAACCACGATTCTTGCAGTCTGCATCAAAGGGGTGAATGAAGAAGACGTTGCCGGAATAGCCCACACGTATCTGAAAAAGAGTTTTATTCGAAGTGTGACGATTCAGAACATGACATTCACGGGCAAGAACGGCAGTCGGTTTGCGCCTCGTGATCACCTGACGATAGACGATGTAGAGACCATCC
>Ga0315286_10000279_pt1 | contig 41171 bp, 29 predicted proteins | sample YL17G10_0_MG_FD_205038 | JGI IMG/M metagenome (GOLD analysis project Ga0315286, IMG submission 205038) | Sediment microbial communities from Yellowstone Lake, YNP, Wyoming, USA - YL17G10_0 | ecosystem: Environmental > Aquatic > Freshwater > Lake > Sediment | place: USA: Wyoming | collected...
GTGCGGGATATGAGCACCATCGACACCCCACCCGAAGAGCGGCTGCCGGTCCGCGCACACGTGGGAGAACACGACGAGACCCTGATCCGGCAGGCGATCTTGCGCGAACTGGACCGCGACGGCCAGGTGTATTTCGTTCACAACCGGGTGCTGGGTATCTATCAAGTCGCTCAGCGCCTGCACAAACTCGTACCCGAAGCCAAGATCGCAGTTGGCCACGGTCAGATGGCTGAACGGCAACTGGAAGCAGCGATGCTCGAGTTTGCGTCCGGCAATGTCGACGTCTTGGTGTGCACCAGCATCATCGAAAGTGGCCTGGACATCCCCAACGCCAACACGCTCATCGTCAATCGCGCGGACCAGTTTGGGCTGGCGCAACTCTACCAACTCAAAGGACGGGTGGGGCGCGGGGCGCGGCGGGCGTATGCCTATTTCTTGCATCCCAAGGCGACTTCCCTCACAGAGCAGGCACGCCAGCGATTGCAGACGATCAGTGAAGCAACCGAGCTGGGTGCCGGATTCCGCATCGCCATGCGCGACCTGGAAATCCGGGGGGCAGGTGAGCTGCTGGGTGCACGACAGCACGGCCATATCGCCGCCGTAGGCTTTGATCTGTACGCCCGTCTGCTGGCCCAGGCAGTGCTGGAGGCCAGAGAGCAAAAGCAAATCGCAGAAGGGCCTGTTCCCACGGGGAAACGGCAGGATGAAACCACGGCTTACGTCCAGCCGCTAGAGCAAACGGTGCAGATCAGCCTACCCCTGGCTGCCTATCTGCCCGAGACATACGTGCCCGATAGCGCTCTGCGCCTGCAATTGTACCGCCGCCTGGCGCGCGTGACCAGCGAAGAGGACATCAGCGACCTGCGGGCCGAGCTGGGAGATCGCTTCGGACCGCTTCCCGAGGAAGGGGAGAACCTCCTCTACCAATTGCAGCTCAAGCTGTATGCATTGGCAGCCGGCGTCAAGGCCATCACCGTCGAGGAAGAGCAGGTTGTCATGCGGGCCGATACCCTCGAGGAGCTGGACCGGGCCCGGCTTCAGCGCCGGCTGGGCGATAGGGCGCGTGTGGCGCGGCGCGCCGTGTGGCTTCCCCTGGACGACGGGGATCGCTGGCGGACGGCGCTGGTGGCTGTGTTGCAGGCCATCGCCGAAGGGCTGAACTGATGTATCCTGGCAGAAGGAACGCGGTGCCGCCCAGGCAATCCAGGCAATTGGGGGAACTATACCATCTCGGTAACATTTTACATGAAGGAATGCGGGGGCTTGACAAAGCCGCTCCACAGGAGTATAATATAGTCGCATCATACCCTCATCACTCCAAGAAAAGCGCTGATCCGATGCGCGAAAGGGACGGCGCGTGTCTCTGTACGTCGTTTTCCTTCAGCGATCCACCGGGTCAGAGTCGTCTGGCTCCTCATGATTGAGAGCACGCTCCGTAGAGCCAGACGGCCCTATGGCGTCGAGCAGCCCCCCGGGCATGGAAGGGGGGCGGTGCGAGCACACGGCTGGGGACTCGCGTTTTCCAACGCGACAGGGGAACAAGCAACTCACATGGAGTAAAGGAGGATATCCATGAGCGGGCGAAGGATTCCATTCTGGACCTTTAGTGTCTTACTCTTTCTGTGCCTGTTGCCGGTCCTGGGTATCGCACAGGAGGGCAAGGATGCCGCAGCGACACCTGCTAACATGGAAAAAGAGCTGCTGGACCTCTTCTCTCAAGAGGGCAACGCTGACTTTATCGTCAGGATAGCCGAACAGGCCGATCTGAGCGCAGCAACCCAGATCCGTGACTGGGACGCGCGCGGTCGGTATGTCTATGACACCCTGAAACGGGTGGCGGAGCGCAGCCAGGCCCAGGCCAAAGCCCTGTTGGACAAGCATAGCCTGGAGTATCAGACGTTCATCGCCGGCAACGAGATCTACGTCTGGTCTGGCGATCTGGCAACAGCCGAAGCGTTGGCCCGGCTGCCCCAGGTAGCCTCCCTGCGCGCCACACGGGTCTACAAGCTCGATCCCATCATCGGCCAGGAGCTCACTCCCCAACACAACCCCAAGGCCGTTACCGATTGGGGCATCGCTGATACCCGAGCCGACCAGTTCTGGAGCAGTTTCGGGTTGCAGGGCGAGGGCATCACTGTGGCCAACATCGACACCGGCGTGCAGTGGGACCACCCTGCACTGGTGAACCAGTTCAAGTGCCCGGGCGATCCTTCCAACCCGGCCTGCTGGTCTGACCCATCTGATATCTGTGGCGGCAGCGCCTGCGACAACGCGGGCCATGGCACGCATACCATGGGCACCATGGTCGCCGCCGCCGACCCGGCCCTGCCCTACATCGCCGGCATGGCCCCCCACGCCCAGTGGATCGCTTGCAAGGGCTGCGAGGATTGGTCCTGCTCTGACTATGCGCTGAACGCTTGCGCAGACTGGATCCTGGCCCCCGGCGGCGACCCGGCCAACCGGCCTCATGTGGTGAACAACTCGTGGGGCGGCGGCGGCTGTGACACCTGGTACCAGGCCAAGGTGCAGGCATGGCGCGCCGCCGGCACCTTCCCGGCCTTTTCGGCGGGGAACGACTATTCCTGCAACGCCCTGGGCTCGCCGGGAGACTACCAGGAATCGTTCGGCAGCGCCTCCCACCGCTCCGACCGGGCCATCTCCGACTTTTCCAGCAAAGGGCCGAGTTGCTTCGGCGACGAACCCTACACCAAGCCCAACATCAGCGCCCCCGGCGAGAACATCTGCTCCAGTGTGCCGGGGGACGGCTGGGACTGCACCTACAGCGGCACTTCGATGGCCAGCCCCCACTCGGCCGGGGCGGTGGCCTTGCTCTGGTCGTGCAACCCCTCGCTCGTGGGGCAGATCGACCAGACCTTTGAGATCTTGCAGGACAACGCCGATGCCCCGCCGCCCGGCGAGTGCGGTGCGCCGGCCGACGGCGAGGGCAACTACACCTTTGGCTACGGCTATCTGAACGCCTTCCAGGCCGGGCTGACGTGGTGTGGTGAGACCGGTACCCTAGCCGGCCGCGTCACCGACGCCAGCACGGCCGACCCGATCGCGGGCGTCCTAGTCAAGGCGGTACGCCAGGGTGGAGGCGAGCACAGCGTCCTCAGCGACGATACGGGCGCCTACTCGACGATCGCCATGGTCGGCACCTACGACGTCACCGCCTCCAAGTACGGGCACCTTCCCCAGACCGCGACCGGCGTCGAGGTCGTGACCGATACCGTCACCACCCAGGACTTTAGCCTGGTTCAAGCCGCCTTTTGCACGGTGGACGGCACCGTCACCGATGCGACCACCGGTTGGCCCGTCTATGCTCGCATCGACATCGACGAGTACCCCGGCGGCCCGCTGTGGACCGACCCGGAAACGGGCTACTACAGCATCGACCTGGCCGAGGGCATCACCTACACCGTCTACGTCATCCCCTACACGCCCGGCTACTTTGCCTCCGGGCGCAACGTGGGCCCGCTGACCGGGGACGTGACCGAGGATTTCGTCCTGGATGCCGATCTGGACGCCTGCACCGCGCCAGGCTACGAGCCGCAGTGGTCCGCCGCCCGGGATTTCGAGGCGGACAACGGCGGCTACATGGCCTACGGCTACCACTCGACGTGGCAGTGGGGGGTGCCGACCAGCGGTCCGAAAAGCGCCCATTCGGGCGCCAACGTGTGGGCCACCAACCTGAGTGGCAACTACATGGACTCGGAGGAAAGCCTCCTCGACTCGCCAGACATCGACCTCAGCCCGCTGGCCGGCCAGAACGTCAAACTGACCTGGTGGCAGTGGCTCCAGACGGAAAGCTGCTGTGACTTTGGGGAGGTGCAGGTCAGCAACGACGGCGGCGCCTCCTGGTCGACGATCTACGGTCCAGCCTACGGCAACGTCAGCCTGAATTGGGCCCAGCCCATGGTCATCCTCGATCCCTCGTTCGCCGTCAGCAACTTCCGCGTCCGTTTCCACCTGCACACTGACAGTTCGGTCACCTATCCTGGCTGGTATGTGGACGATATCGTCCTCTCTGGAGGCTGCCAGGCCCAGGCGGGTGGGCTGGTGGTGGGCCACGTCAACGACGGCAACACGGCTGCCCCGCTAAACGGCGCGGCGGTGAGCAACGACAGCGGCCGGTCCACGACGGCCATCGCCACACCCGACGACCCCACCCTGGACGACGCCTTCTATGTCCTCTTCTCCCCCTCCGGCAACCACACGTTCACGGCCAGCATGGACGGCTATGCGCCGGCGGTGCAGGTCGTGCCCGTGGTCGGCGGCGGCGCGGTCTCACAGAGCTTTCACCTGGCAGCGGGTCGGCTGTCGTTCGCGCCTTCACCGCTGGCGGTGACCCTGGAGCTGGGCCAAAGCACCACGGTTCCCGCCCTGCTGTCCAACGTGGGAGGGGTCGATGCAAACTTTGAGCTCCAGGAGCAGGCTCGGGGCTTGGTGCCGATGCTAAAGCCCGGGAGCGGACGGTGGCTGTCGCGCGGCGAACCGGTGACCCAGCAGACGAACCGGGGCGAGAGGGTAGTCCAGCCGGGGATCTACCGCTTCGACGGCCCCGCCGCTTCTGCGCTGAACATCCTGGTCTGTTCCGACTCGTGCGCCAACCTCCCGCCCAACACCTGTGCTGAGGTGGCGCTCCAGAACCTGGGCGAAAGCTACACGCTGTACTACATGGACTGGCCCGGCTGCGAGATGGCCCTTGGCACAGGGGCCTACGACCTGGCCATCGTGGAGAACGCCTGCCTCAACCCGGCGGAATCGCTGTTCACCGCCATCGACAACGCTCTCCTGGCCGGCGCGCAGGTGATCGTCAACACGTTCGACATGGATGCATACGCGAGCCATCGGCTTTGGGCCGATGCCGGGGTGACCTTTGTCTCCGATGTCTCGATGAGCCCGCCGCCGCCCGTCTCTCGCTGGGACGCATCCCATCCCGCCGTCGCCAGCTGGCCGGCCGATCCGCTCCAGTTCGACGACATGTACATTGACGACGGCGACAAGTTCGATGTGCTGTCGGCAGCCCAACTCCTAGCCGGTTACACCGGAACGCCGGCTGCGGGCGAGGGCGGATTCGCCCTGCGTGACGACAGCGGCGCGCTGGTCTGCGGATTTGCCATCGATAACCTGTCCTGGCGGGATCAGAACGGCAACGGTGTCATGGACTGCATCGAGGTCTGGCAACCCGCCATCGCCTGGATGCTCAACCCAACCTCGGATGTGCCCTGGCTGACGGAATCGCCGCTGACCGGGACGGTAGCAGCGGCTGGCGATCAGCCCATCGACGTCACGTTTGACGCCAGCGTGCCTGAAGTCACCCAGCCAGGCGAGTACCTGGCCGCCATCCGCGTCCAGGGCGATACCCCCTATGGCCCCGTGCGGGTCCCGGTGACCCTGACCGTCGTGCCGCCGCCCACCTACGGCAAGCTCAACGGCACGGTGACCGGCCTGGGGTACTGCGATGGGGATCCGGCCCCCTTGGACGGCGCGCAGGTGCGGATCGAGGCCAGCAGCGGGACCACCTGGACCCTGGAGACCAGCGCCGCAGGCTATTACCGGATCTGGCTCGACGAGGTCCAGAGCCCGCTGACCCTGACGGTGACCTATCCGGAGCACCAGACCGGCGTGGTCGGCGGCGTGGTCGTCACCGGGCAGAACACCACCACTGTGAACCTCGACCTGCGCTGGCTGAAACCCTGCGTGAGCGTGGCCCCGGGTAGCCTGTCGGTCACGCTCGACGTGGGAAGCAGCACGACCCTGCCGCTGACGCTGACCAACGCCGGTGCTGCAGCCACGTCGTTCGAGCTCGCGGAAAAGCCGGTGGCCTTCCAGCCGCAGGCGTTTGCTAAGCCCCTGGCGGCGCCACAGCTCCTCGTTCCCCCCGCGCAAGCCAACGCCCGCAGCACCCAGGGCCTGGGCCTGCCCCCTGCACCGGCCAGCAAGATCCTGGCGGCAGGCGAGGTGATCCAGTCCTGGCGGCCAACCAGCCAGTCAAGCGCGTGGGGCCTCACCTACACCTCCGAGGACAGCGTGTGGGTGGGCAACGGCTGGGGGCCGAACACCATCTACGAGTACACGCCCGGTGGCACGCCCACCGGTCGCTCGTGGCCCTATTCCTGGAACCCGAGCTATGGCCCGGCCGACGACACCTTCAACTGGAACACGGGCATGGTCTGGACCCTGGACGTGGGCGGCGGCGACTGCCTCCACGAGATGGACCCCGGCAGTGGCTACACGGGCAACACGATCTGCGGGCCGTGGGGCATCTCGCAGCGAGGGCTGGCCTACGACCCCAGCACCGACACCTGGTTCGCAGGCGGCTGGAATGAAGGCATTGTCTACCACATCGACTCGAGCGGCACGTTGCTGGAGTCGGCCAACGTCGGCCTGGCCGTTGCCGGCCTGGCCTACAACCCCGACACGGGGCATCTGTTCGTGATGGTCAACGACGCTGCAACCGTGGTGTACGTGCTCGACGTGGCGGCTGGCTACGCCGTCGTCGGCCAGTTCTCGGTCGGCGAGGGCTTTACTGCCTTCGCTGGCGCGGGCCTGGAGTTCGACTGCGACGGCAATCTGTGGGCCGTGGACCAAAGCACCAACACGGTGTACGAGTTCCAATCGGGCGAGACGGCCAGCCTGTGCGCAGAGGACGTGCGCTGGCTGAGTGAAGAGCCCATCACCGGGACGCTGCCGGCCGACGGGGGTAGCCAACCGGTAGCCGTGACCTTCACCGCCTGGCCCACCATGCCGCTGGGGGTCTACACGGCCACCCTGAGAGCCAAGACCGACGATCCGGTCAGGCGCAGCCTGGAGGTGCAGGCTGTCCTGCACGTAACGATGACGCCTCAGGTGACGATCGGACCAGACACGGCCGGCTCGGACCTGCCCGGCGAGATGGCGGCTTATGTCCTGACCCTGACCAACACGGGGAACTATACCGATAGCTTCACCCTGGCCGTGACGGGGAACACGTGGACCACGACGCTGTCCGCCCAGGGCACCTATCGCTTCGCAGCGCGTGGGAGGGCTCAAAACGGTGCACAGGGAGGCCCTCCACCATGCGACACGTGCGACCTGCCAGCAGGCGCGACAGCCGGGATCATCGTCCTGGTCCAGATCCCGGACTCGGCCACGGTGAGTGACTGGGACGCTGCTACCATCACCGCCGCTTCAGTCCGTGACCCGAACGTCACAGCCAGCGCCACGGTAACGACGACGGTGTTGATGCCCGACGTCTCCATCAAGCCCTCCAATCAGGATGGCGCGGGCCTGGTGGGTGAGGCGGTGATCTACACCCTTACCGTGACCAACCTCGGCAACCTCACCGAGCGCTACAATCTGGAGGCGTTCGCGGAGACGTGGCCGACGACCCTTTCCATAACGGTCACCGGTGACCTGGCGCCGGGCGCATCTGTGGACGTTGTCGTCGCGGTCGCGATCCCGCACGGCGTCATGGCTGGCGAGGCAGACATGGCGGCCATCGTCGTTTCCTCGGTACAGCGCCCGTCGGTCAAGGACGCGGCTGTGGTGAGGACCACGGCGCACTACCGGCATCTGTACGTTCCCCTCCTCTTGAAGAACGGCAGCGCTGATTAGCGCCGCCGGCGCCCAGAAGGGGGTCATGGGGAAAGCCCCATGACCCCCTTTTTGCCTCTAATAGCCGTGCGTCTCTCTCAGGGTGTCATACTGCTCCCATGATTTGACATGGTTTTGGCGCGCGTGCTATACTCTGCATGCTAGCTTCTGCTCCGCTTCGTCAACGATCTGACGAGAATACGTTACAGAACACCGGAGGTCCGTTTTGATCCCAGCCAGCGATCTGGAAATGCTACGCTCATTTGACAGCAATGGGCGTATTACGCTGAGCGCTTATCTTTGTCTGGACACCCCCCAGCGTCGCGAATCGGCCTATGAGGAGTTCTCGGAGCAAATGCGCGGACGTCTGGCGGAGTGTGGACCAGATGCTGAGTGCCGGGAAGCGATCAAGGAAGACATGGAGATCGTCGGCCTCTATCTCCGGTCCAATGGCCAACGCCAACACGCGGCACTGGCCATCTTTTCCTGTGCCGCCGAGCTTTTCTGGCTCGCCTATCCGCTGGCGGATCCGATCCCTACCCAGGTCACCGTAGGGCCCAGGTTCAACGTCGAGCCTCTTCTCGGGCTCGACGCCTCGGGAAGCGCGTCATAGCAGCGACTGGCTGCCTGGCAGGGCGCAGCGCCTCGTCGTCACCGCTTGTAGTGAGCCCGTAAGGGCCTCCGTTCCAAAGGGGTTCCCTCTACAGATTCCTCGGTGGGGCGGGCTTTCCAGCCCGCCAAAGCAGCCACGCCCCGGCGCCAGGGGAACGGGACCGGCACGAGATCCTGCCTCCAGCCAGGACCACGGTCCGTGTGGAACAAGGCGTCCCACAATTCCGTCCATATGATACCACTCCACGGGCAGATGTGAGGTGGGCTTTCCAGGCTACCCAATCTGACAGGCGATGGCCTCGGGAACTCGGACAGGTGCTGTTGCTTCGCCCTTGGATCGCTGGTATAATCTGCCTCGGAGGGGGCGGGCTTTCGAGCCTTTCCAAGCGGAGACGACACCGATGCACAAACGTAGACTGACGGCGATAGGTCTCAGCATGTGGCTGTGCCTGGCGAGCGCCTTTTTGGCGGGCTGCCAGGTTCGTTCGCCGGTGATCGCTCCCAAAGCAACTCCGAGTATGGCAGGGTCTACAGCCCGCCCATTGAGCGCTCCTTCGCCTTCGGCCCAGCCTCCCACCCCTCTGCCGACGGTCGCGCCGCCGGCCCGCGGCTGGACGACCTACCTGGGCATCAACGAGGTCCACGGCCTGGCCTTTGCCCCCGATGGCGCACTCTGGGTCGCCACCTCAGGGGGCGTGGCGCTCTGGGATCTCACAGCCGGTACCTATACCCAGTACACGATGGCCGATGGACTGGTCTCCAATTATGCCAACGACGTGGCGCTGGCCCCCGACGGCGGTGTGTGGGCCGCCATGCTGGGCGGCGTCAGCCACTTGGCGGGCAGCACCTGGACGACTTACACGCAGGCCGATGGCTTGGTGAGCGATTCGGTACAATCGATCGCGGTCACACCCGACGGGCAGGTGTGGGCAGGCACGATCGCGGGCGTCGGGCGTTTCGACGGCCGTGTCTGGACCTCGTACCTGCCCGGCGTCCGGGCGTGGAAGGTGGCCGTAGCGCCCGATGGCTCAGTATGGGCCGCCAACGACGGTGGCGGGGTGAGCCGCTACTCGCCGGCTGATGACACGTGGACGACCTTCGGGACGGAACAGGGCCTGCCGAATGCCGGCGTAAAGACGGTCGACATAGCCCCCGATGGAGGGGTGTGGATCTACATCGGCTACGATCGCGTCTACCGCTACGACGGCACCCGCTGGCAGGAGGTATCCGGCATCAGCGCGCCGTGGGTCTGTGACATCGCCTTCGATGCCAGCGGCGCGCCCTGGATCGCTACCTGTCCGGGGCTTCACGGGGGCGGCTTTGGATTGCTCGCTCCCCGGGGGGACGGCTGGGAGCGTGTGACCAGCGACCAAGGGCTTGCCTCCAGCAGCGTACTCGCGGTCGCCGTCGGGCCGGACGGCGTTATCGCGGTGGGCACGATGCTCGGGCTGAGCGTTTACCAGGACGGGCAGTGGCGCACCCTGCGGGGCGGTCCGACGCGAAACCAGGTGACCTCGGTCGCCGTCGCGCCCGACGGAGCCGTATGGTTCGGGTTTAGTGATTTCAGTGCATATGGCTCGCGTGGTGGCGTGAGCCGCTTTGACGGCCAGACCTGGCAGTATTCCCTGGACGATGGGAACGTGCAGGTGCTGGCCGTGGACCCCAACGGTGAGCTGTGGGCCGGCGCCGGGTGCAGCCTTCAGCGCTGGGACGGCAAGGCATGGACCGGCGTGGGAGGGTGCGACCAACTCATGGGAAACATCGTCGACCTTGCGTTTGGGCCGGACGGCGTCGTGTGGGCTGCCAGCGGCATGAAGCTGGGGCGGTTCGACGGGCAAGCGTGGACGTTCTACGACCGGTACATCCACACCGTAGCCGTCGAGCCCGACCGTGCGCTGTGGGTCTCGGGCTGGAAGGGGACCCAGGGGTCCGACTATACGGCCCGCTATGACGGCTCAGCATGGCAGGAGTACCCGGGCGGGATGGGCTCCATCGTGGTGACCCCCGACGGCCAGGTGTGGGGTGTGGCGGCGGGTCAGGGATTGGTGCGCTTCGACGGCCAGTCGTGGACTGCAGTCGCTCCCCCCGGGGCATCTGCCCCACGATCGATCGACGCGTTGATGGTCGCACCGGATGGGGCGCTGTGGTGTACCGGGGAGGGGAGTCTGGCCCGCTTTGACGGCCAGGCGTGGCAGCTCTACCCCACGCCCGATGGCGCCTGCGCCATCGCCTTTGCGGCGGACGGCTCTCTGTGGCTGGGTACGAACAACGGCGCCGTTCACTTTGAGCCCGGCGAGGGCTACCCATGATGCCGGGAAGGCTCGATCCTGCGACCGGGGCCACCGTCGTCTACAATCACGCCACCACCGGCGGGGCTATGGCCGGCGGGACGCCCACCAGCCTGGCGGCCGCCCGCGATGGCTCGCTGTGGATCGGTTTGGAGGAAACGGGCGCCCTACACTTTTTCCCAGGCGACTGGAATGCCGGGAGAGGGACGTGGATTCCCTATATGGCCGAGAATGGCCTGCCGGCGGATGAGATCACTGCGGTTGCCGTCGATCCCCAGGGGATCGTCTGGTTCGGCAGCGATCGCTACCGGCTCTTCCGCTGCCTGGCAAGACCGTGAGTGCCATGGAATACGATGTGGTCGTCGTCGGCGCCGGCCATGCCGGCTGCGAGGCAGCGTTGGCGGCCGCGCGCATAGGGGCGCGGACCTTGCTGCTGACCATGAACCTGGACCTGATCGCCCAAATGCCGTGCAACCCCAGTATCGGCGGGCCGGGCAAGGGCCACCTGGTGCGCGAGATCGACGCCCTAGGCGGGGAGATGGCCCGTGCCACGGACCAGACCCACATCCAGATCCGGCTGCTGAACCAGAGCAAGGGGGTGGCGGTCCAGGCGCTGCGCGCCCAGGCGGACAAGCGGCGCTATTCGCTGCACATGAAGCACACCTTGGAGGCGACGCCTAACCTGCACCTCAAGCAGGCGCTGGTGGAGGAGCTGCTGGTGGGCGACGACCGGGTGCAGGGCGTGATGACGAACACCGGCCGCGAGTACCGCGGCCGCGCCGTCGTGCTGACCACCGGCACCTTCCTGGCGGGCCGCATCCTGTCGGGCGAGCAGAGCTGGCCGGCCGGTCGCGCGGGCGAGCAGCCGGCTGCCGGGCTGTCCGCCAGCTTGCGCCGCTTGGGCTTCTCCCTGGTCCGGCTCCAGACCAACACGCCACCGCGCATCGACGCGCGCACGGTCGACTTTGGTCTGACGACGCCCCAACCCGGAAGCGACGTGCCGTTGCAGTTCACCATGCACACGGCACAAGGCGCAGTGCCCGATTTCCTCCACAGCCCACCCAACCCGGCATTCCCGGTAGCTGAGATGCCCTGCTGGCGGCCGCAGTTGCCCTGCTACTCAGTGTACACCACCCTCGAGACGCTGCGGGTGGTACGCGACAACTTGCACCGCTCGCCCATCGCCCCGGGAACGCTGGACGCGGCCGGACCCCGGTACTGCCCCAGCTTCGAAGAGAAGGTGGTGCGCTTTCCTCACAAGGAGCGCCACCAGCTCTTCCTCGAGCCGGAGGGATGGGACACCGGTGAGGTGTACGTCCAGGGCTTTTTCACCGGCATGCCCGAAGAGGTGCAGCTCTTCATGCTCCATTCCATCCCGGCGCTGCGAGACGCCGAAATCATGCGCCCCGGGTATGCCGTCGAGTACGACAGTGTGCCCTGCCAGGAGGTGAGCGCCGGGCTTGAGACCAAGCGCATCGAAGGGTTGTTCCACGCCGGTCAGATCAACGGCACAAGCGGCTACGAAGAGGCCGCCGCCCAGGGTCTTATCGCCGGCATCAATGCGGCGCTCAAGGTGCAGGGGCGTGGGCCTCTCCTCTTGCGGCGCGACCAGGCCTACATCGGCGTCCTGATCGATGACTTGGTGACCAAGGAGATCGCCGAGCCGTACCGGATCATGACCAGCCGGGCGGAGTATCGCCTGCTGCTGCGCCAGGATAACGCCGACCTGCGCCTGGCCGAGATCGGCTACCAGGTCGGCCTCTTGCCCTACGAGCGCTACCATGCCGCCGAGGTCAGGCGCCGCGCCGTTCGGGCGGAGTTGGAGCGCCTGGCAGCCACGTGGCTCGGCCCCAGCGGCGGCGCTCGCCTCATCGAAAAGGGTCTGCCCCCTCTCGACGACGCAGGCCGAGCCTGTAACGCCCTGCAGTTCCTGCGCCGGCCCGAGGTGGAGTACGCCTTGATCGCGGAACTGGCCCCACCTCCTGAAGCTCTCGCCCGGGAGGTGACCGAGCAGGTCCAGATCGAGGCCAAGTACGCGGGCTACATCGAAAGGCAGCAGGCTGAGGTCGATCGCTTCCGCCGGCTGGAAGACCGCCGGATCCCGCCGGAGCTCGACTACACCGCGCTGAAGGGCCTCCGGCTCGAAGCACGGGAGGTGCTCGCACACGTACGGCCCGCCACCGTCGGCCAGGCAGGGCGTCTGGCTGGCGTGAACCCGGCCGACATTTCCGTGCTGCTCATCCATCTAAAACGGCTGGAACCGGTGTCACAGCGGAAGGAGTAGCGGCCAGAAGGGCCGTGGGGACTATTTGCTGGGACATTTCCGGTGTGCTATAATCCCTCTTGATCCCTTGATCAAAGGAGCGTGCAATGGCAAATGACGAAACCTTGATGGACGCCCCCCTTCTTCCACGGCTGGTCGTACGGGTTGGCGGGCAGGTTGTGCAGGAAGTCACCTTGCATGATGCCCTCAGCATTGGCCGCGCCGAGGATAACGATTCGAAACTGACAGACCCAAAGGCTTCCCGCCATCATGCCCGGGTGCAACGAGAAGGGGAGACCTTTTCCCTCACCGATTTAGGGAGCGCCAATGGAACCTGGGTCGGGGGTGTCCGTCTGGTTGCAGCGCACACGCTGCGCAGGGGCGAGCCGTTCTCGATTGGCGATACCGAACTGACCTTGGTCGACAAGATTGAGGCTATCCCAGAAACCATGCCCGCGCCAGCGTCGATTCAGGCCCCGCTCATCGTCCCACCCCCGCCTGCCCCTTCGGGTTTGTCCAAGAAAAGAGGGACCAACCGCAGTTTGACGGTCTCCCTTTTTTTCGTCGGGGCGGTGCTGGTTTTGGCCCTGGTGGCCGTGACGCTATCGCTCTTTGCGCCAGGGGCATTGCAGCGGATTGGCCTCCTCCGCCCGCCCACACCGACCGAGGCGGCACCAAGCCCCACCACCACACCGCCGAGCGTTTCAGAAACACCCACTGAAAGCCCGCCCTCCACCGCACTGCCCACCCCAGTTGCCAGCCCCCTTGCTGAGGAAGAGTTCAACAATCGGCTGGTAGAGGCCGAGGGTCTGACGCTGCGCAGCCGGTTCGAAGAGGCCATTGCCATCATTGAATCACTGACACAGAGTGCACCGGCTGACGCCCGTCCGGAGATCGGCTGGGCCTGGGCGTTGATCTATGACGACCAGGCCGACCAGGCCCTGGCGCATGCCCAGAGAGCCGTGGAACTGGCTCCCGACAGCGCCGGAGCGGTTACGGTTCTGGCCCGGGCCTACGTCGAGATGGGTGACAGAACTCAGGCGCTGGCACAGGCCGAGAATGCGGTGCAGCTGGCTCCAGGGGGGGCCGAAGCCCACGCTGTACTGGCCGATGCGTATCGACTCAACAACCAGAATGAGCAAGCCGTGGGCGAGGCCGACCTCGCCCTGGTGCAGGACAACAACAGCGCCAATGCGCGCCGTGCCCGTGCCCGGCTTTATCAGTTGGTGGACAACGACCTGGGGCGCGCCGTCGCCGAGTTGCAGGGTGCCGCCGGTTTGCAGCCACAACTCTGGCTGCGGCGGCAAGAATTGGGCCAACTCCTCCTGGATGCCCAGAACTATGGCACCGCGGTCCTTGCCTTCCAAGAGGCTCTGAGCCTGCGGCCCAAAGCAGGTACCTACGCCGGCCTCGGCGAAGCCTATTACGGGTTAGAGCAGTACGAGCAGGCAGCCGTTTCTCTGCGACAAGCGATTGTCTTGGGAGCGGAGGGGGCGCAGACCTACGCCTTGATCGCTGCCGCCGACGCCCACCTGGCCCGCTGTGACGAGGCCAGGACCTATGCACAACAAGCGCTGGCGCTGGACCCAGCCCAGCCGCTGGCGTTGCAGGCCCAGGACCTGTGCAAAGGAGTAGGGCCATCGCCCCAGACGACAGCCGGATCCCCGACGGTGGCCCCCACTCCAAGACGCACACCCCAGCCAACCCGGCCACCCGCCGCGCTCAGCGGCCAGATCGCCTTTCCCGTGTGGAATGCCCAGCGGGGAAAGTACGATACCTACGTCGCAGCGGCCAAGGACGGCAGCGGTCGCCGCCTGGTAGTTGAGGAGGTGCACCAGCCTGCTCTCAGCCCCGACGGCAAGTGGCTGGCGGTGAACGGCGAGCGCTCTGAACGCAAGAACCTGCTCGTTGTAAAGGCAGACGGCAGTGGCTTGGCAGAGATTACTGCGAACACTGAGGATGGACAGCCCTCGTGGTCGCCGGACGGCAAAAAGCTGGCTTTTGCTTCCCTCAGGCACGGCGACAAGGAGTGGCGGATCTACATCATGGATGATGTCCCCTTGACAGGCGGTACGGGAGGAGACAGAACGCTGAACTATGGGCCCGACGACGTTCGAGGCCAGGCGCCGGCATGGACATCAGACGGGCGAATCGTGTATCGGGGCTGCGCCCTGGACTCGCCTCGTACTGAGTGCAACGGCGTGGGCCTTTTCAGCATGTCGGCTGAGCCTGGGCCGCACAAGCCGACGGAGTTGACTACCATCCCTGGGGATGCCGCGCCCGCCGTTTTCGGGGGCAAGATCGCTTTCATGTCCAATAGCGATGGCAATTGGGAGATCTATATCGTGAACGGCGACGGTACGGGACGGAAGAGGCTCACAAACAGCCCGACGACGGACGATGGCCTGCCTGTCTGGTCACCCGACGGCGAGACCCTCGCCTTCGTCTCAAGCCAGGGAGGCTCGTGGGCGGTGTGGGCCATGAGCCCTGATGGCTCCAACCGCCGCAAGCTGTTCGACATAGGTGGAGGAGGGCTATCCCCCAATTGGCAACAGGAACGGATCAGTTGGGGACCCTAGGAACGAACCCCTAGACTATACACCCTGAGCACGCACTCCTGAGCCGGGAGCACACCGTCCGTGCGACAGACCTCGCACTGGGCCACGTCGTGATCCCAGCGGCACTGTTTCATCCGCGCCAGGTACGGGGCCAGGTCCTCGCCCCGTGCCTTGGCTTCTTCCATCTCCCCCAACAGACAATCGTCCATCCGACTGCCTCCTTTTCCAGGGTCGCCGTCTATCTTTCAGCCGGCTTGATTGTACCACACGCGCTCAATCCTCAAGATATCGCAGCCAGGTATTCGCCTGGATGCCCTTCAATGTGGACCCCCATGCGCAGGCGTTCCTCGCGCGCGAGTCGCTCTGCCAGGCGGTCCACATCCTGTGGCTCCCAGTTGAATAGCGCGCTCACCTGGCGGGACGTAGCCACCACGACGGTCCGCAGGTAGTGCAAGAGGAGCGTCTCTCGCGCCTGGCGGCCGGTAATGGCTTGCGCCTTCTCAACCACCCTCGGAAAGTGGCGGGACAGCAGGTCGTAGACGTAACAGTATCCCCAGCGATTGGCATCCGAGATGGCCACCTTGGTAATGCGCAGATCCATCTGCAGTTCAGCCAGCGCGCGGTCGAAACGGCCGGCGCTGGCTTTTGCGCCCAGGCCGGCTTCCTGGCGCAGGCGGCTGGTTGGCAACGCCCCCTGTTCCAGCAGGACTTCATAGACCTGCTTGGCCTCGACAGACAGCCGCCCAGCGTTGTAATCCAGCAGGTAATCCTGGGTCGGGTCCCCGTAGTTAGGGGATAGGGCATACACGTAGGGTGCCAGATCAAGGGAGATGAAGACGGGCTTCTTGCGAAGAAACTTGCCGTAGAGCACTTGACCAGACACCGGCAACGTATCTTTCCACCGCCAGGCCAGCCCCAGCTCGTGATCGTCGTGGTGGTCGGGCACGGGGTGGTTTCCGCCACACAGTGCGCCCCACAGGGATGGCAGCTCGATCTCTTTGGCCGAAAACAGGAGGCAGAGCCCCACATCGTTCAGGAACTCAAGGGCCTCAGCCTCGGTATGTACCCGCAGATGGGGACTCTGGCGATAACGATCGACACGCGCAGCCCGCAGGCTTTCCAGGGTGATAATGGGCGCAGTCATCCTGCCTGATTCACGAAGCGGACCCATAGACCGGTATCGCCGATCTCCAGGTCGAATCTCCGGTCGAGAAAGCAGATGCTGCATGGGCCAGGAGCCGGTAGAGGGATGGCGAACCCACCGGGGTTGTACCCTGGTGCCGATCCGCTGAGCGCGGTCGATTCCTTGCCGGTCGAATCGGTGATGGTCACCGGCACCCCATTGTAGCCCAACGTGCCCACCAACTGCATGGGATGGGCCAACGGAATGGTTCTGGTCACCAGGGGCGGGATTTCAGGTACGACGACCTGCACTTCCACCGTATTCCGGCCATCGGTACGCAGGCTACCATAGCGAACAGGTTTTCCCTTGACCTGCAGATCCCACTGCCCGGAGGGTAGGCCGCTGAACCAGAAGCGCCCATCACGGGTCGTGCCTTTGTCGAACGTACCCGCAGCTCCATGAATCACCAGTTTGAAATCGGGGCGCGGTAGGCCCTGACCGTCCACCACCCGGCCCAGAATCAAGCTCTGCTGCAGCTCTACGCGCGGGATGACCATCCCCTGGGCAATGACGATGCCGGTGAAGTAGTGTTTCAAGATTGCCTCAGCGGGTGCGCCTTCCCGCGCCATGGCCATCGCCCCGCGCTGGCATATTCCCACTCCATGACCATAGAGACGTGTGTAGCCACAGGAACATAGGGCGCTACGACTATGGCTCATCCGGCCCGCCCACGCCTCTTCGCTGTTGCGCGTATGGCCGTCACAATGCTCGAAAAAGGGAGCGGCCACGGTCCGGTCGTTCACCGTCACGACCCAATCTGCCGTCTCGTCTCCAGCTCGATCCGAGTCCGGATAGCGGTTTGCAGGCTTCCAGACCAGACAATGGGTGTTCGCGCACAGGTCAAATTCGTCTCGGGCATGTCGCCGGGAAGCAGCAGCTTCGGAACGGACGGCAATGGCCAGCGCTTTCAGGGCTTCCTTGGGTGTCGGCACCCCCGCCAGGGTGGGCAGGACCCCCTTGACATAGTCCTCCAGCAGCATCTCCGCCATCTGTCCATCGGCAAGTTGCACGAGCACGGTTTGCGGGATCACCAGGGTTGTGTCGGCTGGCATATCCATCTCCTCCTTCCGGCGACAGCTGCTGACATTATCGCACAGCACCGCCAGAAATGCAACTGAAACATCTAATCGTCCATCTTGCCCGAGGATGGCTCCCCTGTTCGGCGCGCTCCAAATACCGAGCCCAAGGTAACCAGACAGTGCACGTCAGAAACCGTCCACTCCACTGCTACGGGATTCCATCATGCCTGTCAACGGCAATTATAGCACTGGAATGCACGGAGGCGAAAACGATACGGATGAGTTCAGCGGCTGTGCCCTTTGAGCGTACGATTTGAGAGTTTGACAAATGCTATTGTTTATGATAGACTGAGCGCTTGATAGCAGCAGAGCGACTGCTTCGCTGCCGGTGGGTTGATCACCTGGATACAGCGCTGTGTCTTACGAGCCCAGGAGTGGCACCAATGCCCAGTGATTATGTCCCAATCTTGATCTTTGCGGTGGTGGCTGTTACGCTGTCGGCGATCGCCGTTCTTGTGCCAGCGCTTCTCGGCCCCCGGCGCCCAACTTCTGCCAAACTCGCCCCCTACGAGTCGGGCAAGCTGCCCATCGGCCCGGCACGTAGCCGTTTCCCCATACAATATTACCTGTACGCCGTGCTCTTTATCCTGTTTGACATCGAGGTCATATTGCTCTATCCCTGGGCCACGGTGTTCAAAAGCCTGTCGCCCCGCCTGGTGGGGCTGTTGGAAGCGGGCCTCTTTGTGCTGATCTTGGTCCTGGGATTGGTCTATGTGTGGAGGAAAGGGGGGTTGGAATGGGACTAGAAACCGCCCTGCCCGAAGGAATGGTGGTCACCACAACGCTGGAAAAGCTGGTAGACTGGGGAAGAGGACGGTCGCCTTTCCCATTGCTCTTCGGACTGGCTTGCTGCGCGATTGAAATGATGGCGGCCGGGGGCCCCCGCCACGACATTGCTCGCTTCGGTGCAGAGGTCTTTCGCGGCTCCCCTCGCCAGGCGGACGTGATGATCGTGTCTGGGCGCGTTTCGCAAAAGATGGCACCTGTGGTCAAGCGGCTGTACGATCAGATGCCTGAGCCCAAATGGGTCATCGCCATGGGCGCCTGCGCTTCCGCGGGCGGGCCATTTGAGAACTATGCCATCGTCCAGGGGGTGGACAAGCTCATCCCGGTGACCGTGTACGTCCCGGGCTGCCCGCCCCGGCCCGAGGCACTGCTGTATGGCATCATACGGCTTTACGAAAGGATCCAGAAGGAAAAGTTCAGCGACTACAAGTGATGATCGAAGGTGATGTCCAGGTCCGAAAACTGAAAGAGCGGTTTCCCCAATCTGTGGTGGTCCGGCCCGAGGCCGACAGCCAGCTTCACGGGGAAACGGCCATCGTCGTCTGCGCCGACGACATTCTGCCCATCTGCAGATTCCTGCGCGATGAGGTCGATCTGGCCTATGACTTGTGCCTGTTTGTCAGTGCCGTAGACCAGATGTCCCTGCGGAGCATGGCAATCCCCGCAGCGCAGATGGGCTTTGCCCACGTTCAGTGCCAAGTGCAGCGAGGCAGCAGAGGGGCTGCTCCCTTCGCGGCGACCCCCAGTGGCCTGTCTTATGCCGCCTGTGCCTGGGCCACAGGTGCAGGCGGTCAGGCACAGGGGGAGCAGGGATCGGGTCGCAGTCTGTTGCCGCGCTTCGTGGCCGTCTATCAGCTCTACTCGCTGAAACACAACCGCCGCTTGCGCCTCAAGGCACCGCTACAGGGCGACCCTCCGGCGATCGATAGTGTGACCTCGGTTTGGCCGGCAGCGGATTGGCACGAGCGCGAGACCTTTGACCTGTTCGGCATCAAGTTCAGGGGTCACCCGGAATTGCGGCGCATCCTGCTACCCGACAATTGGGCTGGCCACCCCCTGCGCAAGGACTATCCCCTGGGGGGCGAACCGGTGCAGTTCACCGTCAATCGCGACGACCCAGCCCTGAGCCGTCTCGGCGAACAAGTCCTGGAGGCGCCGACCCGAGAGTCGGACGTTCCGCCCTGGTTCAGCGGCCGGGACGATACGATGATCATCAACATGGGTCCCCAGCACCCGGCGACCCACGGCGTGCTGCGCGTTGTGGTGGAGCTGGATGGCGAGCGGGTTGTCAACGCCGCCCCCGATATTGGCCACCTCCATTCCGGCTTTGAAAAGACCGCCGAAAACCGCACCTACCAGCAGTTTGCCGCCTATCCCAGCCGCATGGACTATACGGCCGGCATGTCCAACGACCTATCGTACATCCTGGCCGTCGAAAAGCTCGTGGGTGCCCAGGTACCGCCCCGCGCGAACGTGATCCGGGTGATCCTGCTGGAATTGCAGCGCATCGCGGCCCACCTGCTGTGGATCGCCAGCCAGACGCTGGATCTGGCGGGCACGATCCACGCTCTGCTGCAGTACGCCTTTCGCGAACGTGAGATGATCCTGGACATCTGGGAAATGGTGTGCGGGGCGCGCATGACCACCAACTACTTTACCACCGGGGGCCTGCGCTGGGAACCACCTCCCGCGTTCCCCGGCGAGGTGCGCAGGTTCGTGGACCTGTTTGAGAAGCGCCTGTCCGAGTACGAGACGATGCTCACGAACAACCCCGTCTACCGCTCGCGGCTGGAGGGTATCGCCGTCGTCAACGCCCAGCAGGCCATTGGGTTGGGCTGCACGGGACCAATGCTACGGGGCAGCGGCATTGGCTACGACGTGCGCAAGGCCGCGCCCTATTGCGGCTACGAAGAGTACGATTTCGAGGTGCCTGTCCAACCGGGGGGCGACGCGTTCTCGCGTTACAGAGTGCGCCTTGCCGAGATGCGCCAGAGCATGCATCTCATCCGCCAGGGGTTGGACAAGCTGCACAAGCTAGGCGTGGGTCCGGTCAAGGACCCCAACCGCAAAATCTCGCTGCCACCCCGCGCAGAGCTGGAAACCAGCATGGAAGCGGTCATCCACCACTTCAAGCTGGTCACCGAAGGCTTTTCGCCTCCACCCGGCGAGCTCTATTCCAGCACAGAGAACCCCAAAGGCGAACTGGGCTTTTACCTGGTGTCGGACGGCTGCCCCTGGCCGTATCGCTGCAAGATCCGGGGGCCGTCCTTCTCCAACGTTTCGTCGCTGCGAGTGATGGGGCCGGGCAGCATGTTCGCAGACATGGTGGCGATGATCGGCAGCATAGACATCGTGATGGGAGAGATAGACAGGTAGCGCGGTGTTAACGGACAAGTCGAGAAAGGAGATCCTCAGAATCCTACACGAGGTTCCCAACCCACAATCGGCGCTGCTGCCAGCGCTGCACTTGGCCCAGCGGGATTATGGCGGCTGGCTACCTCCTACGGGGGAGGCCTTTGACCAAGTCGCAGCGGTGATGGGCCTTCCGCCGACGATGGTCGCATCGGCAGCTTCCTTCTACACCCTCCTACAGCGGGAACCAGTCGGCCGGCACCTGGTCCAAGTGTGCACCAACATCTCTTGTTCCCTCATGGGCGCGGAGCACCTGATGGCGTACATCAGCCGCAAGCTGGGGATCCAACCAGGCGAGACCACAGCGGATGGCAGGTTCACATTGCAGGAGGTGGAATGCCTGGGATCGTGTGGCACCGCGCCGATGATGCGGGTGGACGATCAGTACTACGAGAATCTAACCGAGGGAAAGGTCAATCTGATCCTGGAAGGTTTGCCATAGGACTGGCTGACCCGTCATGCTGAGTAGCCAGGCGACGCCTGTCCCAAGCTAAGGGAAGAATCTCGACACGAGACGATGGTATCAGGAGGAACACAAAGCGTGACTCAGAAGCTCGGCATTGAAGAAGCGTTGGACATCGCCATGGACGCTGAGTTGAAGGCGCAGGCTTTCTACGCCCAGGCCGCCGTCGAGGTCCAGGACCCCGGGGGCCGCGACCTGCTGGCACGGCTGGCCGCATTTGAGCAGCACCACTACCAGAAGCTGTCCGAGTTGGCCCAGTCGTTGCAGAAGGATGGCCGGTTCATCCCCTACGAAGCGCGCACACTGGAGCAGTTTGCTCCGGTGGCTCTGAATGTCCCTGGCGCCCAGGGGCCTGTCCTGCGGAGTACCGCTTCTGCGGTGTGGCTAACAGGCACAGGGGGGGCAGGGACGGGCGCAGCCGGGGGCTCGCTTCTGGCGCGATTCAAGGACGTGCCTGGCATCCTCAGCGCGGCGATCGACAAAGAGAAGGACGCCGGCGAACGGTACCAGGCGCTGGCCGAAGAGGCCACGACCGCAGGGAGCGCCGACGGCCAGGCCATGTTCCGTACCCTGGCCAACGAGGAGATGATCCACCAACGCGTGCTGGAAGACGAGTTTTTCAGCCTGAGCAACCGGGGTGTTTGGGGCTGGTCGGGGATGTACGGCGAATAGCGGATGGCAGCAAAGCGTAGTAGATAGCGGATGGCGGAGATGCAGACGAAGGTGTTGCTGCGCAACGTGGGGGTACCCGATTCTCACGAGATCGAGACCTATATCCAACGGGGCGGCTACCAGGCGCTGGAACGTGCGTTGAAGGAGCTCAAGCCGGCTGAGATCACCCAGACTGTGCTGAGCTCCGGGCTCCGGGGTCGGGGCGGTGCCGGTTTTCCAGCCGGCCGCAAGTGGATGTTCTTGCCCAAGGGAGTCTATCCTCGCTACCTGGTATGCAACGCCGACGAGGGAGAACCGGGTACCTTCAAGGATAGGGTGCTGATGGAGCACGATCCCCACGGCGTCGTCGAGGGGATCATCATTGCCAGTTACGCCTGCGAGGTAGAACACGCCTTCATCTACATCCGCGGTGAATATGATCTGAGCTACCAGCGCTTGCGCAAGGCTGTCGACCAGGCGTACCGGGTGGGCTACCTGGGGTCGAACATCCTGGGAAGCGGCTACAGGTTGCAGCTCAGTCTGCTTCGCGGTGAAGGGGCCTACATCTGCGGAGAGGAGACCGCCTTGTTGGCGTCCCTGGAGGGCAAGCGGGGCCATCCCCAGCTCAAGCCGCCGTTCCCGGCCGTCGAGGGGCTGTATGGCAAGCCGACGGTCATCAATAACGTCGAAACCCTGTTCAACGTACCCTTGATCGTTGCCAACGGTGCTGACTGGTACCGGCAGTGGGGCACCCAACTCAGCCCGGGGATCAAGTTGTACTGCGTGTCCGGCCACGTGGAGCGGCCCGGTACCTACGAGCTGCCCATGAGTGCATCGATGCGCGAACTCATCTACGACGTCTGTGGCGGACCCAAGGATGGTGTCGCGCTCAAGGCCATCATCCCCGGTGGATCGTCAACCCCAATGTTGCCAGCCGATGTCGCCTTGCGGTGCGGTCTGGATTTCGAGTCGATCGCCGAAGCCGGTTCCATGCTTGGCTCTGGAGCCGTAATCGCCATCAACGAACGGACGTGCCTCGTGGGAGTGACGGAGCGCCTGGCTGACTTTTACCGGCACGAGTCCTGCGGCAAGTGCATCCCCTGCCGCGAGGGCACCGACTGGATGCACAAGATCATCCGCCGCATCGAGCACGGCCAGGGACGGACAGAAGACCTGGAACTGCTGCTCGACATCTGCGACAACATCACGGGCAAGAGCTTTTGCCCGCTGGGCGACGCCGCAGTCGGTCCCGTCCAAAGCAGCATCCAGCACTTCCGGGGGGAGTACGAGTACCACATCACCGAGAAGCGGTGCAATGTCCCTGCGGAGGTTGGCAATGCCCCGGCGCAGAAGGGCTTTGCCCACGTTCAGTCCACTCCGTTTTGCTTGAGTTCTAGTCCGGTGCTAGAGGGTCCTTGTTCATGAAACACACGAGCGTGGTTCAGGCAGACCAGACGGTTTGTTTGACCATAGATGGGCAGCCGGTTCAGTGTCGGGCGGGTACCAGCATTTATGAAGCCGCGACGTCGGCTGGTATTCACATCCCGACCTTCTGCCACCACCCCAAGCTGACGCCGGTCGGTGCCTGCCGCACGTGCATGGTCGAGATTGAGGGGGTGCGGGGGCTACAGACCTCCTGTACTACGCCGGTGCGCGATGGGATGGTCGTCAGGGTTCACACTTCACCGGCGGTCGTGAAACAGCGCAAGGCCATCCTCGAGTTTCTGCTGACCAATCACCCACTGGACTGTCCGGTATGCGACAAGGGGGGAGAATGCCCCCTGCAGAACCAGGCGATGGCCGACGGGCCCGGTCAGAGCCGTTACGTCGAGGAGAAACGGCACAAGAGCAAGCGCTATCCGCTGGGCGAGTTGATTGTGCTGGACCAGGAACGGTGCGTGCTGTGTTGGCGCTGCATCCGCTTCCTGGACGAATGGGCTGGCGACCACGAACTGGACCTCTTTGGCCGGGGGGCGGCGACGCGGCTGGACACCTTTCCCGGCCGCTCACTGCAGACCAAGTGGCAGGGCAATGCGATCGACCTCTGCCCGGTAGGCGCCCTCACCAGCCGCGTCTTTCGGTTTGAGGCGCGCGTGTGGGAGATGACAGATACCCCCAGCGTCTGCCCCATGTGCGCCGTGGGCTGCAATGTCCTCCTCGGGGTCAAGAACAACGACCTGCGACGCATCGTTCCGCGCGGGAACATGCAGGTCAACGACACCTGGATCTGCGACAAGGGTCGATTCGCTCACGGCTTTGTGGACCATCCCGACCGGCTCACAACGCCCCTGATCCGCCGCAATGGTACCTTGCAGCCGGCCAGTTGGGACAAAGCCCTCGACTTGATCGCCCGCCGCCTGACTGAGATCGTGCAGGGCCCTGGGCCACAGGCAATCGCCGGCCTGGGCTCGACGCGCGTGACCAACGAGGCGAACTACCTGTTCCAGCGCTTCTTGCGGACTGACGTCGGCAGCAACAACGTGGATCATCTGGGACGGATGCCGGCGGGAAGCGCACCTTTGAGTTCCCTCGCCGACCTGGAACGCAAGGACGTTATCGTACTGCTGGGCTTTGATCCCAGCACCGAAGCGCCGTTGATCGAACTCTGGATCAAAAAGGCAGTCCTGCGCCATGGCGCCAAGGTGATCGTCGCCCATCCACGGCGGATCGAAATGAGCCGCTACGGGGGGCCGTGGCTAAGCTACCGGCCCGGCAGCGAAGCAAGCCTATTGAACGGCCTGGCTAGTGCCATCCTGGACACCGGCTTGGAAGGCAAGGCGATCCGTGTGGCGAACATGCAAGAATGGCGGGCCGGGCTCAAAAAGTACACTGTGGGCCAGGTTGAGCAGATGAGCGGTGCGCCCGCCCTGGCGCTCCAGCAGGCAGCACAGCTTCTGGCCAAGGCCCACTGCCCCATCCTCCTGGTTGGTCCATGTTGGCTACACGGCCCGGCTGGAAACGCCAGGCCTTCCGGCACCTGGCCTGAACGCCCGGGGATGGGCGCAAGCAGCCCGACCGCCGAGCGATCGAGGCTCCTTGAGCAGAACCTGGACGGAGTGGCCAACCTCGCGCTTTTATTGGGCGGCGCTGAAGTGGCCACCATCGGCGAAGACAACAACACGCTCGGCGCGCTGGAGATGGGTGTGGCACCCGACCTCTTCCCGGGGCAGCAGGCGCCAAACGACAAGGTCCGGAGCCGCCTGGCAGGATTGTGGGGAGGCAGGATCTCGCCCCTGGCGGGGCTCGATTTCGACGGAATGCTGGCCGCGGCACACGAGTCGACCCTGAAGGCGATGTGGGTCATGGGTGCCGATCCCGCCACCGATTGCCGCGTGGCGGGTGAGGCCCTGGGCCGCATCCCCTTCCTGGTTGTGCAGGACTTGTTCATGACCGAGACCGCCTCGATCGCCGAGGTGGTGCTGCCTGCCGCTAGCTTTGCCGAAACCGACGGCACCTTCATCAACGTGACCGGGCGTCTGCAAGCGATCCGGGAGGCCAAACGCCCGCCTGGCCAGGCCCAGCCCGACTGGTGGATCATCACGCAGGCGGCCCGGCGGATGGTTCCCTCGGACAGCAAACGACAAAAGGCGTGGGATTTCGCCAACATCGGGGATGTCCTCGACGAGGTTTCGAAAGTGGCGCCTGGCTACCACGGGCTGTCGCTCGCCGCGGTCGGCAGCGAAGGCTGGCAGCCGCCCGCTGCGCCAAAGACCACACTGCGGGCCTTTGTCCGCGTCGAAGCCGGTCCACCGTCCTACGACCCCGACTACCCACTGATCCTGCTTACCGGCCGGCTGCTGTACGACCGGGGGACGCTGCTGGCTCGCGCCGGGCGGGTTCAGAACCTGGTGCCGGGGGCATTTGTGATGGTCCATCCGGCCGACGCACAAAGGCTGGGCCTCGCCGATGGCGACGACGTGTCGGTCGTGTCGGCCGTGGGGCGGCTCGAGTTCACCCTGAAGGTCAGCGACGAGATTGTCCCCGGTGTAGCCTTTGCGCCGCAGAACCTGAGCGCCGCGCCCTTGAGCGTGCTGTTCCCAGACCGCTGGACGTTGCCCCACGTGCGGATCGCAAAATGAAGCTGGAATGCATATGGATTGGGTAGGCGATTTCTGGATTCCGGTCGTCAAAGCGGTGCTGGTAGTGCTGGCCTTGTTGATCGCCGGTGCCTACATGACCTGGGGTGAGCGCAAGATCTGTGCCCGCTTCCAGGTCCGGATTGGTCCCAACCGGGCCGGACCTTTCGGCATCTTGCAGCCGCTGGCGGATGCAGTCAAGGCCATCTTCAAGGAAGAGATCATCCCCAGCCATGTGGACAAGGTGATCTATGTGATGGCGCCGGGCATCTTCTTTGCGGCCGTGCTGCTTACCTTTGCCGTCATCCCCCTTGGTCCCGAGGTGAGCCTTTTCGGGAGGGTGGTGGGCTTGTGGATCGGGGACGTCAACGCGGGCCTGCTCTACCTGATGGCCATCGCTGGTTTGGGCAGCTATGGCGTGGTGCTGGGCGGGTGGTCCTCCAACAACAAGTATTCGCTGCTTGGCGCGCTGCGGGCGGCGGCGCAGATGATCAGCTATGAGCTGCCGATGGGCATCGCTCTGCTGGCCGTGGTACTCATCGTGGGCAGCCTGAACGTGCGGCAGATCGTCGATTTCCAGGCGGGATGGCCCTTGATCGCCCTTCAGCCCATCGGCTTCCTGCTCTTTCTCATCGCCATCATCGCCGAGAACAATCGTTCGCCCTTCGACCTGGCCGAGTCGGAGAATGAGCTCATCTCCGGTTTCATGACCGAGTACGGCGGCATCAAGTTCGCGCTGTACTTTATCGCCGAATATACGGCCATGGTTGTCAACAGTGCCATCGTGGCTACAGTTTTCCTGGGCGGATGGAAATGGCCGGCCGTCCTATCGAACCTGCATCCCCTGCTGGGCGTGGTGCTGTTTCTGCTCAAAGTCTTGGTTGTCCTATTCCTGTACGTCTGGATCCGGGCCAGCGTACCCCGGGTGCGCTATGACAAGTTCATGAAGTTTTGCTGGAAGTTCATGGTTCCGCTGGCGCTGGTCAACCTGGCGGTGACGGCGGTGGTGGTGGCGGTGATGGCGGCGTGATGGTACGCGAGGCAGTCATCGGTCTCTGGCACATTCTGCGGGCGATGGGGCTGACGCTCAGATACTTCTTTAGCAAACCGGTCACCGTCCAGTACCCTGAGCAGCCCGTCCACATCTATCCCCGCTTCAGAGGGCGACACGAGCTGCTGCGCTACGAGGAGGGCCCGCACAAGGGTCTGGAACGGTGCATCGGCTGCGCCCTGTGCGCGGCCTATTGCCCAACCCAGTGCATCTATGTGCAGGCGGGGGAAAACAATGCCCCTGCGGAGGTTGGCCATCCTCTCAGCCTGCCCGCTTCCACCTATGGCGCAGGCACAGGCGGCACAGGACAGGCGCCTGGGAGGCCAGGGAAGGAGGGGACCGCAGGCCAGCAGCGTTCCCCGGGCGAGCGGTATGCCGAGGTTTATGAGATCAACCTGCTGCGCTGCATGTTCTGCGGCTACTGCGAAGAGGCCTGCCCCACAGGAGCCATCGTCCTGCGCCGGGAGTTTGCCCTGGCCGACTATAGCCGCAAGAGCCTGATCTACACCCAGGATCGGCTGCTGGAGCCGGCGAAACCCCACGTCATCGTACGGGACGACCAGGGCGACGCAAACGGTCCCCGGCCTCCAGTGGCCTATCCTGTGGCGCAGGCACAGGCGGCATACCTATCCGTGCCGGACACCGCCAAGAAAGCGGTACTCCGCAGGCACAGGCGGGGCAAGGACGGGGTGCAAGGGAAGTAGGAGGGCAAGGCCGGTATGGAGATGGTCGTTTTCACCGTCCTGGCGGTTGTCGCCGTCGCCGCTGGCGTGGGCGTGATCGCCCAACGCAGTGCTGTGCGCAGCGCCCTGTTCCTGCTGATAAATCTGTGCTGCCTGGCCGGACTCTACATCCTGCTCAACGCGCAGTTTGTGGCGTTGGCGCAGGTGATCGTCTACGCCGGGGCCATCGTGGTGCTGTTCCTATTCGTAGTCATGCTGCTCGGGATGGAGCGAGCCGAGGAGACGCCCGACCCACGGCGCACCCAGTGGATTGCCGGCATGTTGCTGGGGGTGCTATTCCTCGCCGGCGTTGTGTGGGCCTTGAGCTCAGCGCGGGCCGCACCGGCGGTGACGCTGAGCCGCACCGACAACGTGCGGCAGATTGGAGCGGCTTTGCTCACCGATTTCGCCATCCCCTTTGAGCTGGTATCGGTGGTATTGCTGGTGGCCATCGTCGGGGCGGTTGTCCTGGCGAAGAGGAAATTACAGGGGTGAGGACACCCATGGTTCCAGCTGTGTACTACTTGATCTTGAGCGCAATCCTGTTCACCCTGGGCGCCGCCGGCGTGTTCATCCGGCGAAACGCGCTGGTGATGTTCATGTCGGTGGAGCTGATGCTGAACGCCGTCAACCTGACGCTCATCACCTATTCGCGCACCCTGGGGGACGTCTCGGGCCAGGTATTCGTGCTGTTGGTCATGGCTGTGGCCGCGGCCGAAGTGGCCGTGGGATTGGCCATCGTCGTCGCGTGGGTCCGGCACCGTGACACGACCGACGTTGACGAGATCAACCTGCTCAAATGGTAGAGACCATGCTCAACTATGTCTGGTTGATCCCACTGTTCCCGCTGATCGGGGTGTTGATCAACGCCAGCCTGGGCAGGTGGTTGGGCCGACGGTTGGTGACCATCGTCGCCAGCCTGGCAGTGGGCGCGTCGTTCGCCGTGGCAGCGGCGGTCCTTTTCGCCATGCTGGGCCTGCCCGCCACAAGTCCCAACGGCGGTAACGGCCGCGAGCGGATCCTGCCCATCTTCTCCTGGATCGTGGCGGGAAGTTTCAGAGTCGAGGCGCGCATCCTGCTGGACCAGCTCTCCATCGTGATGGCGCTGGTGGTGACGGGGGTGAGCACCCTCATCCACATCTACTCGGCGGCCTATATGCACGGCGAGGAACACTACAGGCGCTACTTTACCTGGCTGAACCTGTTTGTGTTCATGATGCTCGTTCTGGTCCTCGGCGACAACTTTGTGACGATGTACCTGGGCTGGGAAGGGGTGGGGGTCTGCTCCTACCTGCTCATCGGCTACTGGTTCGAACGTGAGCCGGCGGCCAATGCCGCGAAGAAAGCATTCATCGTCAACCGCGTGGGGGACTTGGGGCTGGCCTTGGGCATCCTACTCATCTTTGCTACCGTTGGCAGCGTCGCGTTCGAAGACGTCTTCCCCGCCGCCCAGGCGATTTTGCCCGCCACTGCGACGGCCATCTCCCTGCTTCTGTTCCTGGGAGCCACCGGCAAGTCGGCGCAGATCCCGCTGCACATCTGGCTGCCGGACGCGATGGAAGGCCCCACGCCAGTGAGCGCCATGATCCACGCGGCGACCATGGTCACGGCCGGTGTGTACATGGTGGCTCGATGCCATGCCCTCTTTGAACAATCGCTCTCCGCCTTGAATTGGGTGCTATGGATCGGCGGCATCACCGCCCTCCTGGCCGGCGCGGTCGCCCTGGTACAGAAGGACTTGAAACGCATCCTGGCTTATTCGACCATCAGCCAGCTTGGATTCATGTTCCTGGGCATCGGCGTGGGCGCCTATGCGGCCGGGCTCTTTCACCTGGTTACCCACGCCTTTTTCAAGGCACTCCTCTTCCTCGGTGCGGGCAGCGTGATGCACGCCCTGGGAAATGAGCTGGATATCTTTAAGATGGGTGGCCTCCGCAAAAAGATGCCCTGGACCTTTGCCACGTTCTTGATCGGCGTGATAGCGATTTCGGGTGTGCCCCTCTTTTCCGGCTCGTCCAGCAAAGACATGATCCTGTTCTATGCGCTGCGGGACGGCTACCCCTGGGTGTGGGTGCTCGGCTTGATCGTGGACATCGTGACCTCTTTCTACGCGTTTCGGCTGCTGATCGTCGTGTTCTACGGCAAGTCCAGGCTGGCGAAAAGGACGGAATCACACGTGCACGAATCGCCGCGCGTCATGCTCACGCCGATGGTGATCCTGGCGGTGCTGGCTGCGATCGGCGGCATCCTTGGGTTACCGCTATTCCTGGGGTTGGGTTGGGGTGCCATTGAAAAGTGGCTGCATCCCCTTTTTGCCACAGGGACGCTGATCCCGCCCACTACCCGCGACGCACTCCAGGAAGGGCTGACGATCGCCATGTCGGCGCTGGCGACGGCTATCGGTTTTGTCCCGGCGTATTGGCTCTACGTCCGGAACTGGGGCACGGCCGAGCGCTGGACCAAGAGCAACCAGGGGTTGTACGATTTGCTCTACAATGGCTTCCACGTAGACCGGGCCTACACCGAGGCCGTCGTCAAGCCGCTGCGCATACTGGCCGACCTCCTGTCCGATGCGGTCGAGGTGCGCGGCATCGGCGGCGCGGTCAATGGCCTGGCGCGGTTGACCGGCCTGGCCGGCGAGGGCCTACGCAGGCTGCAGACCGGCCTGGTGCGCCATTACGCGCTGGCGATTTTTTTCGGCGCCGTTGCGGTGCTGGCCTATTTTGTCCTGAGAAGCGTGCTCTAAGATGAACCAGCTTGGCTTCCCGCTTTTGTCCATCGTCATCTTTTTGCCGCTGATCGGAGCGGTTGTGGCGCTGTTCCTGGGCAAGAACCGGATGGCGGTCAAGGTCTGGGCGCTGATCGTGTCACTGGCCGACCTCGTCCTGGCCTGCTCCCTGTGGGGGCTGTTTGACTATGGCCGGGCCGGGATGCAGTTCGTGGACCGGCTGGCCTGGATCGAACCGCTGGGCATCCAATACTCGACCGGCGTGGACGGCATCAGCCTGTGGTTGCTGATCTTGACGTCGTTCCTCAGCCTGGTGGCCGTCCTCATGTCCTGGAAGTTCCTGGAGCGTCGCTCGGAGGCGGATGTCCGCTCCTACACCTTTTTGCTGCTCACCCTGGAAACCGGGGTGCTGGGCGTCTTCGCCGCCGTCGACCTGATCCTGTTCTACATTTTTTGGGAAGCGGTGTTGATCCCGACCTACTTTCTCATCGGCCGCTGGGGAGGCGAACACCGGGTACGAGCTGCGCTCAAGTTCTTCCTGTATACCATGGCCGGCAGCGCGCTGATGCTGGTGGCCATCCTCGCCCTGGCGGTGGTCCACGTCCAGGCCACGGGGGTATGGACCTTTGACCGGCTAGCGCTGGCCCAAGGCGGCTTGCCCCTGCCGCGGTCCGCCCAGATGTGGCTATTCCTGGCCTTTGCCCTGGCGTTTGTCGTCAAGGCGCCGATCTGGCCGCTTCACACCTGGCTGCCCGATGCCTACGTGGAATCGCCCACGCCCGTGGCGGCGCTGCTAGCCGGGGTGCTGTCGAAGATGGGCATCTATGGACTGATTCGCTTCTGCCTGCCGCTGTTCCCCAGCGCGGTCGAGGCCGCCCGTCCCTGGATCTGGCTGCTGGCGATCATCAGCATCGTGTACGGCTCGTTCATCGCGCTGGTCCAAAGGGACATGAAACGACTTGTGGCCTTTTCCAGCCTGGCGCACATGGGCCTGATCGTGGCCGGTGTCCTGGCCGCCAACGCCCAAGGGGTACAGGGGGCGCTCCTCCAATCGGTATCTCACGGGCTGACGGTAACGGCCCTGTTTATCTTTGTGGACCTGCTCGAATCACGGCGTGGCACCCGGCTGGTGGACGATTTCGGCGGGCTGTGGAAGAGCATCCCCATCTTTGGCACGCTGCTGTTGACGGTCATCCTGGCGTCCATCGGCCTGCCGGGGCTAAGTGGCTTCCCGGGCGAGTTCACCATGCTGGTGGGCATCTTCCAGCAAAGCCCCGCGGCGGCTGTGTTCGCCACGCTGGGCATCGTGCTGGGCGCGTGGTACATGCTTTCCCTGTTTCGCAAAACCTTTGCCGGGCCACTGGCCCACGCCGAGAATCGCACCCTGCCCGACCTTCGTCGCCGCGAAGCCGCCGTCGTGGTGCCATTGGTAGTGCTGATGTTCGTCATCGGTATCCTGCCCAACCTGATCCTGCGGCCCACCGACGCGGCCGTCAACGACCTATTGAACCGGGCCGAGGAGCGGCGGGTGGTGCTGATGGGTAGCAGCAAGTAGCAGGGGACAAGACATGGACATCGCGATTCCCAGCTTCAACTTGATGGTCATCGCTCCAGAGATCGTGGTGCTGGTCACTGCGCTGCTAGTGATGGGGATTGACCTGACTCTCCGCAAAGAGCAAAGGAGCCGGCTGGCTTGGGTAGGCCTGGTGGGGGTAGCCGCCGCGGCGGGCTTGTCCTACTACATCTGGGATGGTACCGACCCGGCGCTGCAAGACATGCTGGCGGCGGATGGCTATGCCCTGTTCCTCAATCTGGTGATCCTGGCGGCTGCGGCGCTGGCCATTCTCTTTTCGGTGGAGTACGTGGAACGCACAGGCCTGGCCCAGGGCGAATACTACACCTTGCTCCTGCTCTCCACAGCAGGGATGATGCTCATGGCCGCGGCCATCAACCTGATGACCATCTTTCTGGCGCTGGAGATCCTGTCCATCGCCCTGTACGTGTTAGTTGGCCTGAATCGCGCCGAGCGGAATTCGGCCGAGGCGGCGATCAAGTACTTACTGCTGGGCGCCTTCGCCAGTGGCTTTCTTTTGTACGGCATGGCGCTGGTCTACGGCCAGGCCGGCACGACCTCGCTGGCCGGCGTGCGCCAGTACGTGTTGTCGCTGGCCGGCGAATTTCCCGTCCTCCTGGCGGTAGGGCTGGGGCTCATGATCGTCGGTTTTGGGTTCAAGGTGGCGCTGGTGCCGTTCCAGATGTGGACGCCCGACGTATACCAGGGCGCGCCAACCTCGGTCACGGCTTTCATGAGTGTGGGAGCCAAGGTTGCTGGATTTGCCGCGCTGGGACGGGTGGCGCTGTACACATTTGGCCCGGCCCGGGGCGATTGGCAATGGGTGCTGGCGGTGCTGGCTGCCCTGACGATGACCGCCGGCAATCTGATGGCCCTGGGCCAGACCAACCTCAAGCGCATGCTGGCCTATTCGGGCATTGCCCAGGCAGGCTATATCCTGGTGGGCCTGGCGGCCGGCAACGAGTCGGGCACAGGGGGCATGCTGTTTTACCTCTTTGTCTATGCCTTCATGAACGCCCCGGCCTTTGCCGTGATCATTGCCGTGAGCCGGATGGAAGGCGAAGATCAGGGTGAGACGCTGGACGGTTTCTCCGGCTTGGCTGCTCGCAAGCCCTGGCTGGCCGCCGCGATGGCCCTGTTCATGCTCAGCCTGGCGGGGCTGCCGCCCCTGGCCGGGTTCCTGGCCAAGCTCACCGTCTTTGGCGCCGCCGTCCAGGCCGACCTGACGTGGCTGGCCATCGTGGGGGTGATCAACAGCGTCATGGCAGCGTATTACTACCTGCGCGTGGTGCTGGTTATGTACATGAAGGAAGGCCGATCCACCAAGGCAGCCGCGGGAGTCATCTGCCCGGCACTCCAGGTGGGCTTGGGGATGGCGGCGGTGGCCATCGTGCTCCTGGGCCTGTGGCCGGCGCCGATCGTAGAACTGGCCCGCATCACCGTTGCAGCGTTGCTGGGCGGATAGCGCCAGAGGCAAGGCGGATAAGCGGATGGGACAGCTTTCCCATCCGCCTATCTCCCTGCTCCGATGTCGTTTCGCCTGTCCTTCCTGCACCTGGGCATATGCCGCAAGGGCTGGCACGACAGAGAGTCAAAGCGAAGAGAAGGAACTCGGCGCCTGCGCCTAGATTCTTCGTCGCTTTGCTCCCTGGACTGCCCGCAGTCAGGGCAGGCAGAATGACAGGCGACCCACTAGCGCAGGTCCAGCCGGACGAGAACCTCGCCGCGGCCCGTCCCCAGCGCTTCCATGGCCCGGCCGACGATGGTATAGCCCCGGTCCAGCGTGTCCGAATAGGCACGCGCCGGGGCACTGGTGACCGAGCCATCGGGCCCCACCACGACCCAGTCGCCGACCTTTATGGGCTTGGTCACAGCGACCCTCACCTTGACGAAGCCCTGAAAAGCGACCAGCAGATACTGGCCAGGATCGACGGTGCCCCCAGCAAAGCGCCCGGTGTCCGCCTCGGTCAATGCGTCTTTGGGCGGCATCGCCGGAGCCTCCACCACGGCAGAACCCTCTTCGTGGACCTGGAACGGAGCGGCAGGTTCCTCTCCGTCAGGAACGGGCGCTGGAGCCGTCTGTGCGCTATTCGGTGGAACTGGGGGCAATGCCTCCGGCCTCGCTTCGGGCACTGGCGGCTGGCTCGGAGCTGCTTCCACTACGTAGGCGCCCTGCACCACGCCAACCACTACCCCCTGGGCCGCTCCAACCTTTACCACCGATACGACCCCATTGTCCAGAGCAGTCGGGTCGACCCCGCTAAAGGCCACCAGGTCCCCAGGCGCCAATGCCTCGCCTGCGTCGTTGCGGGCCAGGAAGGATACTACTCCTTTCGGCCCAAAGACCCAGCCGGCGATGTAGGCATAGTCGGGGACGTAGAGGTCATACTGGCCGGACGCGCCGTTCACGTACATGCCACGGTAGTTGCTGGCGGTAAAGTAGCCGGCGTAGGCGCTGGAGCCACTGGTGGTCGCGCTTACACCCCTGCCCTGTTCACCGGTGGTAGAGGCGTACACACCCCAGGTGTTGTAGCCGTCGGCCACGGCCTGCACAGCATCGCCGTTTGGGCTGGCGGTGTACCCCTTCACCCCTGCTGCCCAGGAGGTACCCGTGCCGACAAAGTAGCCACCGCGGGTTCCGCCATCGCCGTACACGGCGACGTTCTTGGGGTTCGAGCCATACACCCCGTAGCCGTTGGAGCCATCCGAGTAACCCCGGACGCCGACGCCGTTGGTCTGATACGAGGAGAACCAGCCTGCCCAGGTGGTGGCCACGCCCCGCACCCCGTAAAAGCCGGTGAAATAGCCGCCATAGCCACCCGTGGTGCTGTTGTTCTCCCCATACACGCCGGTGCCGTTGACACTGCGTCCATAGACGCCATAGCCCGAGCTGCTGTTGTAGCCCCGCGTGGCCTGGGCGGTACTGCCGGTCGCATAGCCGTAGAGGCCGATGCTGCTGGTGCCGGCGGTATTGGCCTTCACTCCACCACCGGTGCCATTGTTGGTGAACTCGCCGACAACGCCGGTAGTGGTCGCCGACCAGTTGTAATAGCCCAGCGTGCCGGCCAGCGCTGTGGTGCTGAGAAGCAAGGCGCTGACGAGCAGGGCCGTGCGTGCCAAGATCGCAAAGTTTTTGTTACGCATCTTACCCTCCTTATCTCATCTCCTGTGGAGAAATGGACCGTCCTTACACTGCAGAAACCACCATTCTCGAATCGCCACCACCTCCTTTCCGTGCGTGGCTCGACCATGGCCTCTGGGGATGTAGTCTGGAGAAGGTGCAAGGTGTTGTGGGTTGTGCAACGGGTGGGCCTGGCATCATCATAGCACGAGAACCCTTGATTGTCAAGGGGGGCGCGATTGTTGGTGATACCGATAGGTCCTCACAGCCGCAGCGACGGCTGTGCTCTATCATCCCTCGACTGGCTCATACCGGCTTTTCGTAGATGCGATACGTCTTGTAGACCTTGCCCCCCAGCCGCTCGATGATGCGGTTCATCATGTCGTTTGATTCCAGGATCCACGACATCTCACACCGCTCGTAGCCCTTGGCAAACGCTGCCCGCGCCGTCTCCACGTAGAACAGGGCGTCAATCCCCATCGTACGGTACTCGGGCACTACGCCCATGATCATCAAACGGCAGGCGTTCACCTTGCGCTGGTGCCACAGGAGCTTGAGGACGGTGAGGGGGAAGCTCCAGGTGTTGGGTTGAGGTTTGGCCTTCAGAAGGGCCTGGTTGACGTCGGGGACGCCCAACGAGATCCCTACCGGCTTGCCGTCCAACTCGGCGAGGTATACGAGGTCGGTATCCAGGATCATTTTGAGTTCCGCGCCCAGGTGTTCGATCTCGTGATCGGTCATGGGCACAAAGCCCCAGTTCTGCTCCCAGGCCTGGTTGTAGATGACTTTGGCGATGCCAACCTCCTGGTCAAATCGCTTCATGTCCATCTTGCGGATGACGAGGTTGGGCCGCTTCCGGGCCTCTTCTGCCACGCGCACGAACTTGCGCGGCAAGTGCTGCACATCGTAATCGAAGATGTTGGTCAGGATGTCCCAAGCATACAGATCCTGGGCCTTCTGAAAGCCAGCCCGCTCGATCAAGACCTGATAGTAGCGGGGATTGTAGGTCATCATCACCACGGGGGGCAGGTCGAATCCATCGATCAACAGCCCGACCTCTTCGTTTTGTGAAGGGCTCTCCGGCCCACGGATGTGGTTCATGCCCCGTTCTCGCAACCAGCCGGCTGCTGCGTTGAACAGGGCTTCGGCCACGGGATAGTCTTCGATGACCTCAAAGAATCCGAAGAAGCCCACCTTGTCCTTGTATACCTCATTGTGCCGGTGGTTGATGTGGGCGCTGATGGTTCCCACGATTTCCTGACCTCGCATGGCCAGGAAAAGCTGCAATTCGGCGTGCTCCCAGAACGGATGCTTGGCCGGATCCAGGAGTTTAACCCGATCCCCAAAGAGGGGGGGAACCCAATGGGGGTCGTTCTTGTAGATTCGCCAGGGAAAGCCGGCAAACGCACGGCGCTGCTTTTCTGTCGTCACCGGGACAATGCGAACACCGGATAATGTCATCGAAGGCCTCCTCCTGATTGGGTCTGTAACGGGAAGGATTATACCCGAAAAACAAGCTCAGGACAAGTTGTCAACCTGTCCTATAGACTGCATGCGCAGTCAGGCTTGACTGGTTTCGGCAAACCTGTAAGGTCTGGTATAATGGGTGCATGATGAGATGCTGGCGATTCAATTCGCGCAGTTTGCGGTGGTGGCCTCTCCCTCTACACCGGCGGTCTTGTCGGCGCCGCGGATTGCATGGCCTCTGGCCCACCTGGTGGAGGCAACAGCGGCCATGAGCGCGGACAACCTGACCAGTCCCCTGGACGTTGCAGCCCGTGTCCAGGAGGTTGCCGCACTGGCTCAAGCCTTGGAAGCAGGCCGGGCCGACCTACAGCGTACGCTGGTCGAGCTGCGCCAGGAGAAGGCCTGGACCGATCATCTCTTGGAGGCCATTGTGGAAGGGATCGTCACCCTGGATCGGCAGGGCAGGATCACCTTCTTCAGCCACGGCGCCGAGCGGATCACGGGCTGGCAGCGTGACGAGGTGGTCGGGCGCAGTTGTGACCGGGTCTTTCAGCCGATCGAAACTGACGAGCCCTTCAGCCAGCTCATTCCAGTTCCCGGCCGCCGGGCCAAGATTCCCGTGATGCTCCGCGACGGACGGCAGGCCATCCTGGCCGTCACCGGGGCGCGGCTGCTGCCGCCGGAGGGAGCCGAGGCGCGGGTGGCACTGGTTTTTCGGGACGTTAGCGAAGAGGAAGCGGTGCACCGTCTGTTGGGCCACTTTTTGGCCAACGTCGCTCACGAGTTCCGCACCCCTCTCTCAGCGCTGGCTGCTTCGGTCGAATTGCTCCTCGACCTGGCCCCAGACCTCAGTGCCATCGAGCTGCGAGAGCTGCTGGCCTCGCTCCACCTGGGCGTCCTGGGTTTGCAGACGCTGATAGACAACCTGCTGGAGAGTTCCAGCATCGAGGCCGGTCAGTTCCGTGTGCAGCCCCGGCCGTCCAGCCTGGGCGACTCTATTGCCGAGGCCATCACCATGATGCAGCCGCTGTTGGACAAGCATGGCCAGCGCTTGGTGGTAGAGCTGCCAGCGGCCATCCCGGTGGTGGAGGCCGATCCCCGGCGCACGGTGCAGGTCTTGGTCAACCTCCTGTCCAACGCCAGCAAATACGGCCCCGACGATGCCGAGATCGAGCTGAGGGCCGTCGTGTGTGACCAGTGGGTACGGGTGGGTGTGGCCGATTCGGGACCCGGCGTGCCGCTGGAGGATCGGAACGACCTGTTTCGGCGCTTCAAGCACACCGGTTTGCGCAACGATCAGACGCAAGTCGGGGCTGGCCTGGGCCTCTCGGTCGTCAAGGCAATTGTCGAAGGGCACGGCGGGGAGGTCGGGATTGAGGACCGCCCAGGAGGGGGATCGGTGTTTTGGTTCAGCCTTCCATCCGTCAGCAGTGAACCATGAAAGCACTGGTAGTAGACGACGATCGCGTGCTGGCCGACGTGCTGGCATTCACGTTGCGCCGGGAGGGATTCCAGGTAACGCAGGCCCACGATGGAGAGGCCGCCTTGAAGCGTTGGGCTGAGGAACAACCCGATCTCATTGTGTTGGACGTCAACCTCCCCAAGCGGGATGGCTTTTCTGTCTGCCAGCGCATCCGCGAGCAGGACGACACGCCCATCCTCCTGTTGACGGTGCGCGGCGACGAGGACGACATTGTGCACGGCTTGAAACTGGGGGCCGACGATTACATCACCAAGCCCTTTAGTCCGCGCCAACTTGTCGCCCGAGCCCAGGCTGTGCTGCGGCGGGCTGGCCGGTCCCCCTCTCCCGCGATCCGCCAGGTGGGTGACGTGACGCTCGACCCCAGCCGCCGTGAGCTGCGCACTGGCCGGGGAGAAGCCGTGCAGGTGACGGCGCTGGAAAGCCGGCTGCTCGACTATCTGATGCTCAATGCGGGTCACGTGTTGACCGCCGAGGCCATTTTGAGCCACGTCTGGGGGCCTGAGGGCGGCGACCGCGACATGCTACGCCAACTCGTTCACCGCCTGCGCGGTAAGCTCTCGCAAGCAGCGGGGGCAGAGGGTAACGAGCCCGACCCTTCGCGCTCCACGTACATCGAGACGGTCCCCGGCGTGGGGTATGGCCTCGTCGTACGCACGCAATGGTAGCATCGACTTTCGCATTGTCACCTCGGGCCGAAGTCACACGCACGAAGCCAAATCCCACCCTGTCACAACTCTGTCACAAGATCATAACGACGCCTGTCATCTCCCCGGACTAACATGAAGGGATAGACTGCGGAGTACCCTGTGCCTGCGCACTGGGCAGGCCGCTTCCTTTGCGGTGGAGAACGGCAGCATATGACAGGGAATGGTCCGCATAGAAACGCATATCTGGCCCTTGACCAATTGGCCACCAACCCGAGCCTGGCCCGGCGCCTCCCCGTGGATGTGGCCCGCCGCTTCCACGCCTTGCCCCTGGCCGAGGACCGGGGACGTGTCACGGTGGCCATGGCCGATCCGGACGATACTGCGGCGCGCGAGGCCATTGAAAGCATCATGGGCGCGTCGTTGTACGTGGTCCAGGCGGCTCCCGGGACTATCGATAGTGTGCTTGTAGAGATTTGGGGAGACGAGACCGGCCATCCCCTGGGTCTCGGCGTCTGTGAGGCTCTCCATCCAGTAGCCGTTGGCGTATGGGACTATGCCCAGTCGCTGGCCGGCCTGCTCGGCGCCCACCTCAGCCGCCTCGACATCCCAGAGACTGCGGACGATCTGGCCCAACAAGGAGAGGTCGCCGCGCACGACCTGGTCGTCTTGGGAGAGGCAAATCTGCCGCTGATCCATCGCATGCTCTCGGCATCCACAAAGCGTGGGGTGGCCGTCGAGCAAAACCGCATGGCATCTGCTATAGTAGTAGCACAGCAGCCGCGCTGGCCCCTGAAACATGTCCTGTTGATCTTGTGTGGGGAAGAAAGCGACGGCGTAGCCGTGGAGTGGGTCCTGCGTCTGGCCCGGCCAGGTGGCGCCGCAGTCACCGTCCTGGCACTGGTGCCACCGGTGCCTGACGTGGTTGATCCGCGAACCGGTATGGAACGGGGATTGCCCGGGCTGCTGTCCAGCGACACCCGGTTGGGGCGGCAGATGCAAGCCGTTGCCCGCCATCTGGTAAACTCGGAAATCGAGAGCATCCTGCGACTGCGCCAGGGGCCGCCAGATTGGCAGATCTGCCGCGAGCTCGTCGAAGGGGACTATGATCTGATCGTGGCTGGGCAGCTCTGCCAATGGTGGCAGCAATGGCTGGACACCGAGCTGCTGGACTCGTTGCTGCGCTGGACCGACCGGCCCGTGCTGGTCGCAACCCCAGTCACTGCATACGAAAATCGGTGAGATGACTGCAGAGCAATCTGCGGCATTACATGCTCAAGGAGGAACGACTATGAGGGCGCAAATCGGAATCAAGAAGGTGGTGCTCGTCCTAATGGCCTTCGCTCTGCTGGTCACGGCGGCCGGCTGTGGCAAGACCGGCGGTGAACAGGGAGCCTCTGGAGGTCTACAGGGGACGCTCACCATTTCGGGTGCCTTTGCTCTGTACCCGATGATGCAGCGCTGGACTGAAGAATTCACCAAGCTATACCCTGACGTCAAGTTCGACCTCTCAGCCGGTGGCGCCGGGAAAGGGATGACCGACGCCCTGAATGGTGCGGTGGACATCGGCATGGTCTCGCGGGCAATCACGGCCGAGGAGGAAGGCAAGGGGGCCTTCTGGGTTTCCTGCGTCAAGGACGCTGTGTTTGTGACCGTCAACGAGAGGAATCCGGTCTTGCAGGACTTGAGAAAAAGGGGCATTACTAAGGAGATGCTCGCCAAGATCTATATTACGAACGAGGTGACGACCTGGGGGCAGGTTGTGGGTCGGTCTGACGTGACAGACGCGATCGATGTCTACAGCCGCTCAGATGCCTGCGGTGCGGCTGACATCTTTGCCAAGTTCCTGGGCGGGCCCAAGGCAGTACAAGACGACCTGCAAGGCAGTGCGAAGACGAACATCGCCGTCAATGCCGACCCGGGACTCCTGGGTGCGGTGATAAAGGACCCACTGGGTATCGGATTCAATAACCTGAACTACGCCTTTGACGCGCAGACGGGCAAGGTAGTGGCTGGGGCGCAGGTGGTGTCGATTGACGCCAACGGCAATGGCCAGGTGGACCCGGACGAGACGTACACGACCCAGCAGGCCGCGATGGATGCGGTGGCTACGGGCAAGTACCCCAGCCCGCCGGCCCGCAACGAGAACCTGGTCACCAAGGGCAAGCCCACCGGCCTGGTGCTGGCATTCATGAACTGGGTGCTGACCGACGGCCAGAAGTTCGATGCCGAGGCAGGGTACGTCCCGTTGCTGCCGGACAAGCTGGCAGAACAGATTCAGAAGCTCAAGTGACGGCATAGCGGCCTAGTACTACAACCTCACTTACGGGCTGGTCATTCTGAGCGACCGCAGGGAGCGAAGAATCTCGCCAAAGTCGCGAGAACCTGCTGCCGCAAGGCGAGATCCTTCGTCGCTTCGCTCCTCAGGATGAC
>Ga0315286_10000280_pt1 | contig 41062 bp, 61 predicted proteins | sample YL17G10_0_MG_FD_205038 | JGI IMG/M metagenome (GOLD analysis project Ga0315286, IMG submission 205038) | Sediment microbial communities from Yellowstone Lake, YNP, Wyoming, USA - YL17G10_0 | ecosystem: Environmental > Aquatic > Freshwater > Lake > Sediment | place: USA: Wyoming | collected...
CCGGCGCGCTGTATGCGCTGATCCGGGCAGGTGAGGACGGCGTGCTGGATGTGCAGGATGGCACGCCGGTGGACGAGTTTGTCGATCTGGTCAAGACCGATATCCCGGCCGTGGCGGCTGGCTACGCCGCGTTGTGGGCAGTGCGGCTGTACGAAGACCAGACGGTGATCAACTGGACCACGGCTGCGCCGGACCTGGTGGATTTGCGCTTTGCCACGAACGCCGGAATGGCGGTGGCCGAAGAAGACGGCGATCCGAGCGGGCATTTCAAGATCATCAAATTCCCCAACGGCTCGTTGACCGATAACGCCGACGGCACGGTCAGCGTCGATTTGAGCGCCGCGGCCGGCGATTCGACTTTCACCGGCCTGACCGCCGATCTGCCGGCGCCATCGCAAGCCGGCGACCAATATTTTCCGAGTGACGGTTTTGTGCATTACAGAGACACCGGAGCGGCCTGGGTTCCCTGGGGGCCGATCTTCCCGCTGACCGCGCCACCAACCAGCGGCTGGACCTGGGATAATCAGCAATCGGCGACGGTTGTCACGGCAAATGGCGGGATAATCTTGAAATCTCCAGCCTATAGTGCAACTGGAATCATCGCCTATTATCGGACTGCTCCAACTCCACCATACACGATAGCTGCATTTATTATTCCTCTTCTGTTGAGAGCGAACTCGGCTGGTTTTGGGATATTTTTTAGAGAAAGTTCTACAGGAAAAATATGTACGTTGCGGTTCGCTCACAGTACCAACTTCGGTTTCTATAGCGATAAATGGACAAATTCAACTACTTACTCAGCGGCTTATATTTCAGGTTTCAATGCTGGGACAGAGGCTAGACTGGTATTTATGCGAATTCAGGATGATAATTCGAATCGTATTTGTTCCTTCTCGCCAGACGGGATCAACTTCTACGCGTTCCATACGGTTGGGCGCACTGATTTCTTGACTGCAGACCAGGTTGGAATATTCGTCTCGCCGATCAATGCCAGTTATGGGGTCACTTTAAATCTCCTATCCTGGAAAGAATCATAACCGCATATTCGCTACCGGCGAGGCCAGGCGGTGCACCGATTGGATATCCGCCTGGGCAATGTTGAGATAGGTCTTCACCATCTCCATAGTCGAATGCCCGAGAATAATCTGCAACGTGTAAGCGTTGCCCCCATTTCTTAGAAAATTGATCGCAAAAGTGTGCCGAAAGCGGTGCGGGTGGACGTTTTTGACACCGGCGCGGCGGCCAATGGCGCCCAACTGCTTCAGCAGGCGGTGCCGGTCCAGCGGCGTCTGGTTGGTGGTGACGAACAGCGGCTCACCGGGTAGCACGCTGCCACGTGATGAAACGTATTTCCAGAGCGCCTGGGCGACGCGCGGGCAGATCGGCAGGATGCGCTCCTTCGAGCCTTTGCCAAAGACTTTGATGTACAGGTTGCGAGTGTCCAGGTCGGCGATGCGCGCCTGGCACAGCTCATCGGCGCGCAGGCCGGTATCCAGCAGCAAGAGGATAATGGCGCGGTTGCGCTCCTGGTTGGGCAGCTCGTTGCTGGCAAAAGTGCCGTGGTTGCGGTAGGTTTTGCCATTTGCCAGGGCGCTGAGCATGGCGCGCAGGTCTTCATCGCTGAAGGGTTCGATGGCGCGCTTCTCGGGGCGCGGGCGCTCGATCTGGCGCAGCAGGTTGGCGTGCGCCAGGCTTTCGTCATAAGCGAAGGTCCACAGGGCGGACAGGCCGGTGTGGTAGTTCAGGACGGTTTTTTTGCTGACAGTCTGGGCGGCCAAGAACTGTTCGAGCTGTTGTTTGCTGATTTGCAGGAAGGGCGGATCCGCCTCGAGGAAGACGGCGAACTTGCGAAAGGTGACGTTGTAATCGTTGATCGTATGCGGGCTGAGGCGGCGAGCCTGGGCGGCCAGGTTGTAGCCGTCGACGACTTGGGAAAAGGTGAGTGGTAACATATCCGTGGGTCCTCCGGGTGGTAGATGTTTTGTCGCATAATGCGGATATCCGCGCATTATGCGAATGAAAATGGACTTTTTTTTATAACCCGGAAGGGAGCCGTGAGGCGTGCGGGAGGTGAGGTGTGGCTGGTTTGTGTCCCTCACGCCGCACGGATGGGTGGATTGGGTATTCCGTGCGGCGTGAGGGCGGGTGTGTGGGCGCAAGAGGGCTCGAACCTCCGAACCTCACGGATGTGAACCGTTAAGTCGATTCCGCCGCCCGCACGCCCAAACGGCTGGTTTTTGCTCCATTCCGTGCGCCGCGCAGGTGATCCGCTGCGCGGCCTTCCGGTTATTCCACTGTCTCGCAGGCCAGGCCGTCGCCGTAATCATGCCGCCGACAATTTCTTCTTTGCTTCAATCTTTGTAATCCATTCTTCAAATTCTAGTTCTTTCTTTCCTTTTTCTCTTATTTTTGGTTTTGTCGATATTTGTTCAAATACATCTCTCACTTTAAATTCGGCCTCTTCCATTTCGAGATATGCTTTACAAGCTCTTATTGCATCATCTGGTTTCTTGTTTTTTGTATAAATTATTCTGAGCCTTCTATACGGAAAGGAGCCTGGAAATTGTTGTCTGATTAATTCCTCATAAAAACAAATCGCAGCGTGTTCATTTCCAACGTTCTCAGCACTCTGTCCATCTACAACCATGCTATATAATAAATTATCAATTTTCTGAGCTTGTTCATAAAATGGAAGTGATTCAACTTCAGGTTTTCTTTTGGATCTTTTCATCAAGTAATCAATTTCCATTTTTCCAAGCACCAATGAAAATTGTCTCAATAGATAAGACCTAATCCCTAATGGATGTTCAAGAAACATATTTTCAGGAACCAGATCATCATCTTTAGGAATTGGCATAATTATTTTTCAGGATGTTCCATCATTTTACGAAATTTGATAGCTTTCTTTCTCTCTTTCCTTAACGCATCAAAAATGCTGAAGCCTGGCCCGGATATGACAATTCCTAAATCTTTGCTAAGATTTTTTGCTGCCTCGAGGAGTTCATTTTCATCAACATCGGAAAGTGTCCGGTAATAACCTGCGTTATTGGTGTCCACTTTCTTCCTCCTAACCATTTTATGATTTTCCTTCGCCTTATTCTCAAATTGACCTATTTATTACCCGAAAGGGGATTGACTAAATAGAACTTCTGTGCTAATTTATACGTATGAATATTTCGGGGATCATGTTCCTAATATTGAATGGACTGGCAAAACCAGGACAGGTATTTGAGACTCCTGAGTTATTAAAAATTGAAATCTTGGAAAATAATCGTTTATGTTTATCAATTCCTGGAGGAACAAAACATACTTGGTGTATTAATCTTCGCGCCTCGCACCAATCTGTTGAAGCCATTTTTCGACAATAACAACTAGCTCTCCTAGTTGATCTTTGGGGGTCATATCATAAAGATGTTGCAGTTTCTTGTAATCTGGATCTGGTCTTGCTATCTGAAGAATATCGTAAATTCTGTCACCCAATCTATCAGCCAACTTGTCGGCATATCTTCTCGACGGATTTCTAATTCCGTTCATCCAATGCCCTAAAGAGCCTTCAGGTACATCCAGATGTTCGGCAAAATCTCCAATAGACTTCTTAGTCCCCTCGTTAGCTTGCCATTTCAAATAATAGTGGTTTAAGTATTCCGCTAATTCTTTCATTTGATTCATATTATCCATTTGAGAGAACGCTGTCAACTATCTTGACAATTGTTACTAACTAGTGTATTATCCTACACGCTGTAGTAAATACATACAAGGAGTAGGAATATGCTGGAATACCCAAACATTTCTGTTACCAAAACATATAGCTTAACTTACGAGCAGATCAATAAAGTTTCCAAAATGGCGCAGCGTAGCGGAAAGAGCCAGGGCGAAATCGTTCGAGATGCAATTGATTTGCTCTATTCGCAATTTGAGCAACCTGCGAACGATGATGGTGATAGCAGCGACTGCGCGGAGTAGTCGCTGTTTTTATTTCTTCCCAAGGAGGCATTCATGATCCATCCACTGATCGACCTGGAAATGGAGTACAGCCTGCGGCGCCTGGCGCCCAGGATCGGCGAGTATTCGCCCAACGACGCCCGGCAACTGCTTATCACGCTGGAGCAGCACTCGGCGGCGGAGAACCAGTTCACCGGCCTGGATGACCGGCCGTATTACCTGGCTTTTCTGGCAGACCTGATGCCGGACCTGCCAGCCGACCTGACGCCCAAACGGGCCGGGGCGCTATGCCGGATGCTGTGCCTGACGATGCAGCGCCGTGGGCCGGGGTTCGTCGTGGCATGGAACAATGAGCAGCTCGAGATATTAAAGAACTATTTCAAAGCTTAGCACCAATTTCTAAAAATGGTGATTTGAGGAGGATCAAATGCCCCCGCTAACCAGAAAACAGCATGCAAGAATGATAGCCAGACTTCGGATGCTTACGGATCAAATGCGCAGAGAGCCAGATACGAAGATATTCTTTTTGCTGGAGAAGAAATGGCAGAGATGTTTTGATGCTATGAAACGGCATGATCCTCCAGGAATATGGTGATTTCAACATGAGCTGGTACATTCTTTTTTCTTCATTGCATGGCCTTTTCATCCGGCAGCTCAGTCCCTGGGCGGTGGCGAAATTATTGGCGGATGGCTGGATGCTATGGGGCGAATATGCTACATACGGATTGGCAATCGATAAGGTTTGTGAAATTTCAACCAGGTAATTTCAGATAAAAAGGAGATTTTGGGATGAAGAAACTCATCAACCACCTGAGCATTATTCTGATCGCATTCAATTTTTTGACCGCCTGCTCCGGGATGCCGGTCGGGCCGAACGAGCTGGTTCATATCAGCCAGCAGCAAACCGTGACCGGCGTGTATGCGGTCAAGGCGGGCCTGCAGCCGCTGGCGCAGGTGCTGGAAAATCCGACCGGCAGCCAGATCCTGTTTTGGCCGGGGGCGAAAAACGGCAGCCAGGTGCTGTGGAATATGGCTTGCCTGCTGCGCTGCCAGGGCGATTGGCAGGGCGAGGTGACGCGCTATATCGCGGCCAGTGGCAAGGCGATGACGGCCGAGCGGGCCGGTCAACTTACCCGGGGGCTGGTGGAGAGCGGCTGGTGGAGAGCAGTGCCGCTGACGGGCGCGACGCTGGCGCAGGCTTCGGCGGTGTTGGCGGCGAATGTGGCGGCGAACTGGTACACGATCTTAATCACGCCGGTGATCACCCTTCCTGAACAACCAGAATTTCCCCAAAGCTGAGGCAGCCATGAAAACTCAAACGTTTTCGGGCAATTCGCCGAACGAATTGCTTATCGAAATGTCGATTGTGACCGGCGATTGGTTGGCCGATTTCGTGGCCTTCGCCGAGAGCCAGGGCTGCAGCGGGTCGTCGATCAAAGCCTACCGGCAGGACCTGAAGCAGTTTGCGAGCTGGTTCGAGGGGGTGAACGGGCAGCCGTTCGAGCCGGGGCTGATCACGGGGGTGGATCTGCGCTTGTATCGCAGCCAGTGCCTGGAGACGGGCATGGCGGCGAATACCTGGAACCGGAGGCGAGCGACTTTGCGGAAGCTGTGCGACTTTGCGATGCAGACCGGACAGGTGGCATACGATCCATTCCAGGGGGTGGAGCCGAAGCCGTTGAGCGAGCCGCCGCCCAGGTGGTTGACGGAGGCGGAGTATCACCGGCTGGCGCGGCAGATCGAGCAGTCTGTCAACACGGCCACGACCGAGCACTGGCGCTGGCAGGCGGTGCGCGACCAGGCGATCGTGGCGCTGATGCTGTACGCCGGGCTGCGCGAAGCGGAGGTGTGCGATCTGAACGTGGGCGATGTGCAGGTCGGCGAGCGCAAGGGCAGGCTGGTGGTGCGGAATGGGAAGGGCGGGAAGGAGCGCCATTTGCCGCTGAATAACGAGGCGCGGCGGGCGGTGAAGCTGTGGCTGAACGTGAGCGGACGGACGGATGGGGCGCTGTTCGTGGGTAAGGGGGATGGCGCCACAGGAAGTGGCGTGCGGATCGGGGTGCGGCTGGTGCAGAAGCGGGTACAGGCGCTGCGGGAGGCGTGCAAGCTGGATGAAAAATGCACGCCACACGCATTGCGCCATACGTTCGCTCGAAGGCTATTAAATGGGGGTGTTCCATTGACCGTTGTGAGTAAATTGCTTGGCCATAGCCGCCTTGAAACTACAAAAAGATATGTCCAACCCGGTTGGGAGGATTTTGAGGCGGCGGTTGAAAAACTGTAAATTCTCGGCATGCCAGCGCTTGGTTTTGCGCGGCAAGGTGTGGCTGGGCCTGGCAGGGCTGAGCTGGGCGGGGCGTGGTACTGCTTTTCGCGGCACGGATAATTTGTGAGTAGCTTCTATGAGGAGTATCTCAGATCGCCCGAATGGAAAAAGAAGCGAGCTGAGATTATCAAGCGAGATGGCCATTGTATGGTCTGCCATAAAACAGAAGATTTGGAGGTGCACCATAACACATACGAAAGATTTGGGCATGAAGATGACGGCGATCTGGTGACGCTTTGTAAATACCATCACGAGCTCGTCACCGACTGTATCAGGAAAGACCGGTATGCGAAGAAACTAGATTTACAACCACCAGAAATGGAAACGACTACGATCAAACGAAAAGGAGTAAGCAATGGCACTACAACATTCGAGCTACAAGATACGGGGCGTAGCACCCCTACTTTTGCAGAACGGGCATCTCGCAGACCCGTTGAATTATTACTCCCGGGAACTGAAGAAGATTTCCGGGAAGAAACCCAAGACGGACGCCGACTATGAGGCTATGGCAAAAATCGAGTGGTACGGATCTCTCTACACAGAAAATGACAAAATTGTGATCCCAACCAGCATGATCGAGGCAGGAATAGTTACGGCGGCTAAGAAAAAGAAAGAAGGGAAGATAGTTCTGGCCGGAGTATTTTGTGAGGAGAACGCCGTCTTGGAATTCCCCCATAAACATCTTTCCATTAATGAGCTGTGGCTTAAAGAGGAATATCGCTTTACTTGCGGCGTGGTCATTATGGGTAGACGGGTAATGCGGACACGACCAATTTTCAACAATTGGTGGTCCGAATTCAAAATTGTTTGGGACGACCAGATAGTGAAGAATGAAGAAGCGATCAAAGGATATATAACGATCTTGGGCGAGCAAGTTGGGATTGGAAATTGGCGGCCCAAGTATGGAAGGTTTGAGATTGTTGAATGACGTGGTAGGGCTCGATGCGCCATGGCCGGGCATGGCCCTGCGTTGCTTGCCAGGGCAGGGCATGGCACGGCGTGGCAAGGCATGGAGAATTTTGAGAAGGCAGTGGAGAGGCTATGATCAGAAAACCTTGCATCGGAAAATGTGATCGAACGTGTTTACAGAAGTATGGCGATGAATGCAGAAAATGTCGCCGTAAGCGTATTCATGCGGGATTGAAGCGGATCAAGAAAATTGAGAAGGCAAAGAAAGCTGAGAAATGGTAATCCAACTGCTAATCACCATCATCGTTGTCATGCTGACGCTGCTGGCGCAGCATTATTTCCCCTGGCAGATGCTGCTACACCGGCGGCTGCCCAGGCTGGCGGCGTATGTGCTGGGCATGCTGGGCGTGATCACGCCGCTGAGCGGGCTGTACCTGTACTGGACGGTGCACGCGCCGGGGTGGATCTACGCGCACCTGGCGGCTCTGTGGGCGACGGCGGGCATGGGCGGACTGGCAGTGGCGGGCGCGTATGCGCTGGATGCGCTGCTGGCCAGGCTGGTGCTGGCGCGTGAGCTGGAGGAATTGCTCAATGCGAGGCAGGTTGAGTGACCAGGCGCGCCAGCTGCGTGACGAGCTGGAGACGGCGCAGGCGATCTTGCTGACCTGTGCGGTGGACCTGGATGAGGTGACGCTGCGCATCCGGCAGGCGATGCGGCGCACGCCGCTGGTAGGTGATGTGCTGCGACCGGCGCTCAAGCGGGTGGAACGGATCCACCAGGATTTGGAGCTGGCGCAGAGTGAATTGAGTAAGACGTGGAAAGAAAAGCAAGCTAGAAAATGGAGAGGATGAACTAATGACTACCGAAATCAGAACTATCCAATTTCCACCCGTGGACGAGACCGAGGCTACCCACCTTACAAAGCTCCTGGCTACCATGGGAGAATTCATGGAGGTGGAAATCACCGCGCGAGAAGAAACAATCAAAGTCATGAAAGTCGATATCCCCTGGGATCGTGGCGACGCGTACACCATCCTGAACAAACTGGCCGAAAGCAAAAAGAAATCGCGCGCCTCCAAGCAGCCCAGGGCTAACGGAAAGTAGTAAACAAATAGGGGCGCAAGCTTTGTGCAACGCTTGCGCCCGGAAGGGAGATTGAAATGAACGATCCTGTTTCGGAAGCCAGCGCTTATCACACCTGCTGCACGCTCAGCATATTGTCTTCGATCCCATCAATCGTTTATATCTTAGGCGCGGGCGCTTTGACGTTGTTCCTGTTCGGCAATGAAGTCTACCAGGTGGCGGGTTGGACCATCTACGGGTCGTGGCTGGCTATACCGGCCTCCTGCCTGGCAGGATTGTCGTTGTTGCTGGTGGTGCCGGTGCTGCTGAGGCTGAAATGAGCGACGAGATCCTGAAGATCAAGCCGGAAGTGATCATCGATGGGGAACCGTTCGAGGTGGTCAGCAAGGTGGAGGATGAGCACGGCGTGGTGTGGGTGGAAGTGGAGCATTGCGAGTGCCGGTTGCAGCGCATCAGTCTGCGGCGAGAGGCGGGTAGTAATGGGCGAAACCAGCAAAGTTGAGTGGACGGATAGCTCGTGGTCGCCGTGGTACGGCTGCCACAAAGTGAGCCAGGGCTGTGCGCATTGCTACGCTTACAGGGAGATGCCGAAATATGGCAAGCAACCGCATATCGTGCAGCGCTCGAAGACGACCTTCAAAGCTCCTTTGAGTTGGGCAAAGAAGAAGGAGAATTGGGGCAAGAAGATCTTCGTCTGCCCGTGGTCTGATTTCTGGATCGAGGAGGCGGATGCCTGGCGCGAGGAAGCGCTGGAGATCATGCGCCAGACGCCGATGTTTACGTATATCGTGCCCAGCAAGCGGCTCGAGCGCGTGCCTGATCACCTTCCGGACGATTGGGGCGCTGGATGGGAGCATGTATGGCTGGGGGCGAGCGTCGAGGATCAAGAGGCGGCTGATCGGCGGGTTCCGCTACTACTAAAAATCCCTTGTAAGACCAGGTTCCTGTCATGTGAGCCATTGTTGGGGGCGATTGATTTAGCAGGGACGTGCGCCTGGCATGGTCGACGCGATGCGTTGACTGGCTGTTCCTTTGCGCCTGGCTGGATCGATTACCAGATGGGCTGTGCTCGCGTGCATTGGGTCATTGCTGGCGGGGAGAGCGGACCAGATGCCAGGACGTGCCATCCTGATTGGGTGCGCTCGCTACGTAATCAATGCGAGCAAGCCATGGTCCCGTTCTTCTTCAAGTCCTGGGGCGAGTACATCCCAGCCGAGCCACCCATAGAGCAGCGCTACACCATGCCAGTTGAGTTCATGCGGGTAGGGCGCAAGCAGTCAGGCTGTATGCTGGATGGCAGGGTGTGGCAACAGTACCCAGGCGCACAGGACTGAGCATGTGTGCTGTGCCTGGCAGTCATGCGCTATCTGTAAAGATAACAGTAGTAGTTAAACTCGCTTTATACAGCGCAGGCGGGCATGGGCAGGGCGTGTGTAGAAAAGCGAGCGGGTGCTGCCAATGAATGGGCGTAGAACACGCATTATGCGACAAAAGATACAGATCTATGGTCAATAGGACCTGTTTGAGCATGGTTAGTGGGTCTATTTTCTGTCGTGAAATGCGCGGGCAGGTCTCCCGGATGAGCTGAGGGGGGCGGGGGGTAGGTTTCAATCGAGGTCGAGGGGGGGGGCCTGCGTCGGCGTGCCGGAAATTCGGAGCAATTTTGTAGAAACGGTTTGGAGCAATCATCGTGGATGACATACTAAGCAAGATCAGGGAAGCAAACCGAATAGAGGACGTAATCAACGAGACGCACCCGCTGGAACATCGGCACGGGAAGTATGTCCGGGGGTTGGGGGAGAACCATGCGCTGGTGGTCAATGTCATTAGACAGCTTTACACGTTCAATGGCAAGGGTGGAAATGAAGCGGGGGATGTTTATAACTGGGTGATGAACCGGCAGAAGATAGATTTCAAGGGGTCGGTGGAGTGGCTGGCCAGGCGGGCGCACCTGCCGGAGCCGAGATGGAGCCACGAAGATCAGGCCAAACGGGAGGTGACCAGGCTGCGGGAGACGGTGTTCGGGCTGGCGCAGGCGAAGATGCAACAGTGGCTGTGGGATGACCCAGAAGCGCTGGCGTATGTCCGGGGCAGGGGCTGGACAGATGAGACGATCCGGGAGGCGGGATTGGGATTTTCGGGGCGGAATACTGCTGCTGCTTTGGCGGATTTGAAAGGCGATTTCTCGCTGAACGGGATCGATGCGGAATGCCCGCACGCCGTGGCGATCCTGGGGTGGCGGGGGGATGTGAAAGCGTGGGCAACGAAGTGGGGGGTGGAGATTGAGGACCAGCCGAACTGGCGGGAATGGGGAATGGTGCCGGGATTGGTTGGAAAAACGCGTCTTGTCTACGCGCATTATGTGAACGGCAGGGTGATCACCTTCAGCGGGCGGAATATCCTGGGGGCGGAGATCAATAAAGAGGGAAAGGAGATCAAGAGCTACAACTTACCGGTGGTGCTGAGCGGGGAGCGGCAGGTGTATTTCAACCAGGTGTATGGGACGCGGGCGGAGGAGTGCGTGATCGTGGAGGGTCCGGCGGATGCGATCACGCTGGGGCAGTGGGACGTGGCGGCGGCAGCGATGTGCGGGACGGCGTACCAGGACAAGGAGAAGGTGTTGGGGGAGCTGCGCAAGCGGCACGGGCGGCTGTACCTGGGGATGGATGCAGATGAGGCGGGGCTGCGGGCGCTGCGGGGGAAGAGCGATGATTGGCCGCTGGCGTTCATCTTGGGGCCGATGGCCAGGGTGGTGCGCTGGCCGGAGGGCAAAGATGCCAATGACTGGCTGAAGTCGATGGGAGAGGATGGGTTGTTGGATTACCGGGGGAGTATGCAGTCGACAGTCAACAGACGACAGGGAGATGATGAGGTATTAAGCTACGCCTTGGATTTCCTGAGCCAAGAGAATGTGATCAGTCTCTCGAAGCTTCAGAGGGATTTGAAGATCGGGTATCCAAGGGCGGTGGGGGTGATGAAGGAACTTGAGGCGCGGGGATTGGTGGAAAGGACGGAGGGAGGGCAGTGGAAAGTATTAAGGAAAGCATTGGCTGATGCTTTAGATGCAATATCACAGGCGGAAAGCGAGGCTGCTGTTGAGGAAGAAGGGCGATCACCGATCGCCCCTACAACGGAGGCCGGCGAGGCTGCTGCTATAACAGAGGAGGGTGCGGGGGGAGGAGAGTCGGATGGTCAGAAGTCGGATGGTCTGATAGAAGACCCGGCCAGGCGGGAGGAGTATATCAAGCGGCTGGTGGAGATGCAGGCGGAGCGGGCGCGGGAGGTATTGGGGCAGGCGCTGACGATGGCGGAGGAGTGCGCGGCGTGGGCCGGGCAGCTGAAGGGGGGCGAGCGAGACGAGGGGTTCAAGACGGCGTTCAAGCTGATCAGCCAGATGGACCGGGTGGAGCGGGCGTCGTACCGCAAGAGCCTGATCGAGCGGCTGCAGATCGGGATCCGGGAATTTGCGGACATCCTGAAGGGGGCGGTGAAGGAGAGCGAGGAGGAGCCGGTCACGTTTGTGGAGACGCTGGGGGGATGGATTGGCGGGTGGCTGGTGGAGTATGTGTACGATCCGGGGGCGGATAAGGCGCGGCTGGCGTTCCGGGATCCGGATAAGAAGATCGGCGTGGCGGAGTTCCTGGATATCGACGGGAAGCGCTACGTGCCGAAGCCGGTGAACGGGTTCATCAAGAAGGGGGGCGTGCTGTTCCCGAGCGAGGTGGGGGCGCTGAAATCGACCAAGGAGCTGGTGACGCTGGTGGAGATGTTTATCAACGCGCATTACCTGCTGGAGAACCGCTATCTGTCCAGGATCATCGCCTATTACGTGCTGATGACCTGGTGCTACGATGCGTTCAACGCGCTGCCGTACTTGCGGGCGATGGGGGAGGCGGGGGCAGGCAAGTCTGAGTTGATGCGGCGGGTGGGGCACCTGTGCTACCGGCTGATGATGGCGAGCGGGGCGGGGACGGCGGCCAGCTTCTTCCGGGCGACGGAGATGTACCGGGGGACGGTGTTCATCGACGAGGCGGATCTGCACGATGGGGGGGATATGAGCAACGACCTGGTGAAGTTTTTGAACCTGGGGGCGATGGCGGGCAACCCGATCTGGCGGTTGGAGGAGGTGATGACCGAATGCGGGAAGTCGTATGAGGTGATGACGTTCGAGACGTTCTGCCCGAAGCTGATCGCGATGCGGAAGGATTTCAAGGACGATGCGGTGGGATCCAGGTGTCTGACGATCAAGGTGCAGCCCAGGGAGCCGATGGAACTGAAGGCGAAGGGGATCAAATTAAATATAGATGACACGTTCCGGGAGAAGGCGCGGGCGATCCGCAACCTGCTGCTGCGGTGGCGGTTCCAGGTGTGGGAGCCGCAGATCGAGTGCGGGGAGGAGCTGATGGACCTGGAGGTGTCTTCACGGCTGAACCAGGTGACGATGCCGCTGAAGGCGCTGGCGAAGGACGACCCGGAATTGCTGGCGGAGATCGAGACGTTTTTGCGGGCGTACCACCGGGAGATGACACTGACGAAGAGTATGACGATTGCAGCGCGGGTGGTGGAGGCGCTGTGGCGGATCTGGAATAATCCAAAGGAGCACGAGAAGTATGTGAAGAACGGGGGGGAGGCGTGCATCTTGATCGGGGATGTGGCGTTTGTGGCGAACACGATCATGGATGAGATGAACGCGCTGGAGGGGGACGAGGCGGAGGATGAGAGCACGAAGAAGAAGCGCAAGAAGGACAGCCTGACGGCGCGCGGGGTGGGGAGCCTGGTGCGGAACGAGCTGCAATTGCAGGTGGGGGAGCGGCGGGGGAAGGGCTTCCCGGTGTATTGGGACGAGCTGCGGATGCGGGCGCTGGCGAAGAGGTATGGGGTGGACCCGGAACAGAAGTATGAGACGGTGGAGCTGAATGTTGAGAAGAGTGAACAGGTGACGAGTGCGAAGCAAGAGGAGATACCGTTTTGAACCTGATCAATGCCAACAGTTTGCAGATCCCACTGGCGGATCAATGCGTCCAGATGGTGGTGACCAGCCCGCCGTATTGGGCGCTGCGCGATTATGGCGTGGAAGGTCAACTGGGGCTGGAGGCGACGCCGGAGGAGTTTGTAGGGAAGATGGTGGAGGTGTTCCGCGAAGTCTGGCGTGTGTTGAGAGATGACGGGACGCTGTGGCTGAATTTGGGGGATAGTTATTCGGGCGGCGGGAGGGGCGGAAATGGCGATGAGATCACCGGCAGGGCGAAGAATGCGTCGCAGTGTAGTCATTTTATAGCTGGTAAGCCCAAAGACCTGTGCGGGATCCCCTGGCGGGTCGCCTTCGCGCTCCAGGCGGACGGCTGGTATCTGCGCTCGGACATTATCTGGGCGAAGCCGAACCCGATGCCGGAGAGTGTGACGGATAGGCCGACGAAGGCGCATGAATACCTGTTTCTGCTGAGCAAGCAGGCGAGATATTATTACGACCAAGAGGCGGTAAGAGAGGCTTTCCGTACAACTGACGAACATCGAGCAACGGTTGATTGGGTGCAGGGGTGGGCAAGCGAGGGCGATCACACGGCAGTTGCCCACTCTATACCAAAATCACATAAAGGAAGCAAATTTACCAGCGGCAAGACTGCGAAAGAAAATACCGGACAGGGACTGAGAAAAGACAGTCCAGGCGGCCGCAACCTGAGAACCGTCTGGAATATTGCCACAGCGCCGTATTCCGGCGCGCACTTCGCAACATACCCACCGGCCCTGGTCGAGCCGTGCATCAAGGCGGGGACGAGCGAGCGCGGCTGCTGCCCGAAGTGCGGCGCGGGGTGGGCGAGGGTGGTAGAGAAAGGATCGGCATCGCATGATGCGGAAACAGATAGTATGTATCAGGATGGTGCAGCTGCCAATCGGTTAGCGTTACTCCGGCAAGCGGCTCGCAAAAACGGCGGCGAATATGCCAATCAATCAACCACCACCGGCTGGCAGCCCGGCTGCGATTGCAACGCTGGCGATCCTGTGCCGTGCCTGGTGCTGGACCCGTTTGCCGGGAGTGGAACGACGCTGCTGGTAGCGCGCAAGCTGGGGCGGCGAGCGGTGGGGCTGGATTTGAGTTTCGCTTATTTGAGCGAACAGGCGCGTTCCAGGCTGAGCCTGGATGCGCTGGAGGCGTGGGAAACGGGCGGGTTGGACGGCTCGAAGGGCAGCGATCTGGGCGATTTACCGATGTTCGCGGGGAGTAAATGATGGCAATTAATGTATGTATGTATGTTGTGTACGTTGTAGGGGCTGTGTGGGGGGGTATAAATTTGTTTTTCGGGGGTCTCAGAGGAGGTGGTCAGAGGAGGTGGCCGGAAAAGCTCCTCTGCTCCTCTGAGAAATGTGACAAAACAAATATTCCACCAGGAAGCCCAGCAACATACACAACGTACACAACATACATTAAGGGTTTTTGGGGGGTCTGGAGCGGGAAAAAGCGGGCGTTTTTGGATGGTTTGGAGTGTATGTATGTATGTTATGTACTTACTATAAGAGACAGACGGTTTTTTTTGTCCTGGCTAATTGGACAGGAGTTGTCCACTTGGTGTACATTGGATTGGGTAGAAATACCCAATGTACACAACATACACCGTTTACTAGAACAGTCCGAATTAGGTGAACGCCAGGGCGCAAGCGTTGCGCCCCTACGGTGGAGGTGAAAGATGAGCAGAGTGTTTACGCAGTGCTGCGTGTGCCACGAGCCGACTTACCATAGCTCGAAGTATTGCGATGTGCACCGGCGGGCGGTGCACCTGGAGCAGAAGTCATCCTGGGAGCGCAGGAACCGCGGGCGCAAGACGCCGTTCGATGGGTGCTTCGCCCAGCAGTTCACGGTGATCGAGGATCCGGATGCGGAGATCGGGTTTCCGCCTGGCGCGCGGTTGCAAGGGCACGAGGTGCGCTCGCTTCTGGAGCATGGCTGGATGACATCGGGGGCGGTGCTGGTTTCGCAGGATAAGCGGCTGGTGGTGGTTGGAGAGCCGTACAGGGAGCAGACGTTGAAGTTGGAGGCGGTGGAGGGATGAATTCGAGCGATTCTTCGATTGCGAACGGGTGCATGATCCCACTGGGGCAGGCGCTGGCGACGGGGGTGTTATGCGGCCTGGCGGTGTTGGGGCTGGCGCTGTGGCTGAAGTGGGAGGATGCGGCCTGGGTGGGGTTGATTGCGGCGGGGGGCGGGGCGGTGCTGTGGTGGATCAGCTCGATTTTGATGTGGCGGTCGGCGGTGTATGCGGATTTGAGGCCGGTGGAGCCGGTAGTGGTTCAGGCGGCGGCCGAGACGGTGCGGGTGGAGTTCCGGGAGGAGGGACGGATGGCGTTCCCGGAGTTGCAAGCGTCGGCGGGGCAGATGAAGGACCTGGCTATCGGGCTGCTGGCGGGGGCGCCATTCTCGGAGACGACCTGGTGCGGGGAGGGGAGGCCGTTCAGCCGGGGGCAGTTCCAGGCGGTGAGAGGGGAGTTCCTGAAGCAGGGCTGGGCGAGGTGGCGGAACGAGCGGGCGACGAACCAGGGGATGGAGATCTCCCCTGCTGGGCGGGCGGTATGCAGGGAATTGGCGGGGAGCAACGGGAAATGAGTGCGTGTGCGTGCGTGCGCGTGAGAGAGAGTCGGATAGTCGGGAGTCGGATAGGCTGATGGGAAAGTTGGCCGGGTTTTTATATTCGATTGAGTGGAACAATCCTTATACTTCGCCACCGGCGGGGGAGGCGAGTGTGAAGGCGAGGTATTTTGCTCCGGTCCGGAAGGAAGGGGAAGGGGCGCGGGTTCCGGAGGAGCTGAAGGCTTTGAGGATGACCGGCGGCGGGTATTCGATGACGATCAGGGCGATTCTGGAACCGCAGATGGTGAAGACGGATGAGGAGTTGGCGAGGAGCCGCAAGAAGCGGTTGAAGAAACGGATGAAGAAGGAGACGCCGCTGTTTGCGGAGCATTTCGAGAATGTGGAACTGGGGAGAAATCCGAGTTATTACGAGGGGAAGAGCCGGTATGAGGCGGAGCGGCAGGAGGTGCTGAGAAGGGAACAGGAAGAGTATGAATATCTGGCGGAGCATCCGTTTGAAGTGCTTGTTACGGCTTGTAACAGGGCGTAGAAGGGCGTTATGGCGAGTTTAGGTGTTATCAGACGTGATTTGAGAAAAGCGTACCGCAGGCTGGGAAACTGGCGTGCGGTGGGGCGAGAGTTTGGGATTTCGGGGGGGATGGCGTTCCGGATGGCGATGCAGAAGTACGAGCCAAAGAAGGCTGCGATCCGGGTGAAGCTGGGACTTCCGGCGATGGTGCTTGCTTCGGCGTGCGAGGTGTGCGGGGGGGTGCATGTGAGTAAGCGCTGCACGGTGAAGGCGGCGGCCAGGCGGTACCGGGATCTGTGGGATGTGCCGGTGAGGGAGTTGAGGAAGATGATTGAAGGAAGAGAGGAATATTGAGATGCCGATAACTACGATTCATGGAACATTTCAAAATAAAAGAGATTATGAACTATTTGTATGTCGCCGGGATAGACGGGGACTTTTATTGGCTATAGAAAAATTGAATGCCAGGATCGCCCAACTGGAGGCGGAACTGGATGAAGTCAACCAGAGGATCGCAGTGCTGCGTGGGGAGTGTGGGAGATGAAGTTCATGGATAAGGTGGTGACTCCGGCGGGGGTGGGGTTGGTGGTGGGACAGGGGGAGGAGGGGACGGTGCTGGTGAGCATTGCGAGGCAGGACCTGGTGAGAGGGTCGTGCTCGGGGCCATGCGTGAATGTGTGGGTGCGGATGGATCAGGTGCAAGGGCCGGTAGTGACGGTGAGGGTGGGCGTGAAAGGGGGCGGCCGTGGGTGGCGATGAAGTGGTGGTGGAGCGGAAGGTGAGCTGGTGGGGGCTGTTCCACTTGCATGTGATGAGCATGGGCGCCGATCCAGGAAGATCGGGGGCGGTGGATATCGAGCGGTGGATCCGGGAGGAGGTGGAGCCGATGGGGGGGGAGGTGGAGGGGTTTTATAAGTACCAGGAGGAGGAGCTGGGGGTGTGGCATTTGAGGTTATGGTGGAAGGTGCCGGGATACGTGGGGCGGGTGGCCAGCCAGGTTCCGGAAACCTTTCGATGCAAGTGTGCCGTGGAGGTGGAGCGTGAGTGAGATGAAGGCGTGGCGGTGCCCAGGTGGGGAGCATGTGTTGGGGATGGTGGTGAGGAATGGGAGCGGGGTGCGGCAACTGGTGCTGTATAGAATAGCGATTCCGTCTAATAGTCAAGAGTCTGATAGTCAGATAGAAGAAGTGGAGGTGATGGCGGTGGTGGAGGGGTATGTGGCGGATGTGCGCTGCTCGATCTGCGGGAGGGTGCGGACGTGGGTGCCGGGGGAGGAGGCGATGAGGAAGTTGTTGGAGGGAAGACAGATAGTCGGATAGTCTGATAGTCGGATAGGTGATCAGGATGGAAAAGGATCAGGTCAGGTTGGATGTGGTCAAAGAGGCAAAGGAGGAGTTATGGGGAAAGATGGTCGATATGCAAAGAGGGAACCGTCCGCTCAGCGAGGCGGAGTGGCGCCAGGTGCTGGGGAAGCTGGAAGAGTGGGTGGTAATGCTGGGGGAGATGGGGGAGGGCTGAGCCGGGAGGAGCGGCTCACAAGAAGTGAGCTGACAATGCTGGCCAGCCTGGTGCAATGGCGGGTGAATATGCTGATGGTGCAAGCGCTGATCAGCGAGCAGGCGAAGGCGCAGCGGGATAAGCTGGAGCGGTTGTTATGGAAGCTGGACAAGATAAGGAGATGAGGCGATGAGGCGAGAGGGCGGGTTGGTTTTGATGGGATTGGTGGTGATGGCGGTGGTGGGGCTGGCGCTGCTGGCGCACAGCTCTCCCAGGCCGCTGATCGCACGCAGCCTGTGGCTGGTGTGCCAGGTGTGGAGCTGGGAGAAGGGGGATTGGAAGACGGTGATGTGCATCGAGAGGCCGCGGGTGAGGGGGGCTAGGGAACCGGCGATCCTTCCCACAGCGACGGAGATGGCCTGGCCGACCGCTACGCCAACTATATGGGAGCCGTGGTCGACGGCTACGCGGACGGCGACAGAAGAGCCTTATCCAGTGGAAGAGACAGGGACGCCGGGGCCGTATCCATGAGCGAGATGGAGGAGTTGATCAGGAGGGTGGAGAGCCAGGCGCATATGGCGGACCTGTGCGGGGTGGATGTGCTGCTGAAACCGGCGGACGCAGGCAGACTGGTGGAGTATGTTAGGAAATTGGAGGCGCAGAATGGACGAAGAGATCCGGGAAATGAGGACGAAATGGCGGGTAGAGGGGGCGGTGAGGAAGGAGCGGCGCTGGGTGGTAGGGGCGCTGGGGCTGGCGGTCATGGCGCTGGCGGGTGTGGTGTGGTGGTTGATCAGATAAACGGATAATCGGAAGGCGGGGCGGACACGGGCCGCCCATCCAGGATGGAGGTGAGGATGGTTGAGAAGGATGAACCGAAGGGAGAGCCTCAAGGGCTTTATGGGAAATACCGGATCGAGAAGGGGGATGGGTCGCCGGTGGATCCGAAGGCGGTGTATTTTACGCTGAGGCTGGATACGGATGCGCATGCGCGGGCGGCGATCCGGGCGTATATCGAGAGCTGCAGGGATGCGCAGCCGGAGCTGGCGCGGGATCTGGAAAAGGTCTTAAAAGAAGTCGGATAGTCTGATAGACGGATAGGTTATGAGACTATCCGTCTATCAATCTGGCGACTAATACGAGAGAGGATTGACATTTGAGGAGAAGTGTTTTAAAATTCAGTAAATGAATATTGGGCGGTGGGGATCGGTGATCCCCCATAAACCCATGCATGCCCGATCGTGGTTCGGGCAATATCGGAGATGAGCGCCCGGTGTCATTACGACACCGGGCGCTCGCCGTTTAAGGTAAAGGAGAATGAAAAATGAAAGATATCTTTAGTTCGAGAAAGTTCTGGGCTTTGATCATCGCCTTATGCGTGTTGTTTGCGAGTTTCTTCTTCCCGAATTTCACGCTGAACGAAGAGGCGACTATCGGTCTGGTAGTGATCGTGGCGAGCTACATTCTGGGCGTGGCAGTCGACCCGGGCGCCAGCGGCTGGCACGGCGTGGTGAAATCACGTAAGTTCTGGGGTGCGACGATTGGTTTGGTTGCGATCGTATTGAACGGCTTCGGGATCAAACTGCCAGTCGAAGTGCCGCAAGACACGCTCATCTGGGTCTGTGTGACCATCGGCGCGTATATCTCCGGCGTTGCGTTGGAAGCCAAACGGTTGTTACCTAAATAAACCATCAATGACACCACCAGGCGGGGACGAAGGTTACAGCGAAGGCGAAGTGACGCTAGGTACTTTGAGTACCAAGCTCGACAACATAACCGAGAAGGTCGAACCAGTGGCACGACTGTGCACTGTGATTGCGGTTTTCGATATTCAAATGAACGGAAAGATGGGCGTCCTTGAACAGCTGAAGGAACACGAAGACCGTCTCACTGCCCTTGAGAAAGTCTTGAATGATTTTAAGACAATCAAGGCGATTGCGATTTACATGGCGATAGTTTTTACCGGCTGCGTTTCAGGACTGCTTTGGGAGATCATGACGCACAGGATTACGTTGGTCCATTGATATGAGCGATCTTATCAAACTACGCTTTCCCTGTGACATGACCCTCGCCTATCTTGGCGATTGTTGGCAGGATCACCGCGACCGACCCGGTTACCTGGAGAAGGGCTGGGAGCCGGGGCTGGATATTTTGAGCAACGACCAGGCGCAGATCCCGCTGGTGGCGGTGCTGCCGGGCAAGGTGCGGCGCGTCAAACCTGCGGGTTATAACGACGGGTATGGATCGTATGTTGAGATCAATCATGGTGTGATCGAGGGGCATGCGTACCGGACGCTGTGTGCGCATATGGCTAACGTGTCTGTCTTGCAAGTTGGTCATTCTTTCGGGGCCGGGCAACAGATCGGCTTGATGGGTTCGACCGGTAACAGCGATGTTGTGCATGTCCACTTTATTTTGTGGCGAGATGGTGTGAATGTGGACCCGATGCCGTACCTGACGGGGGCGGTGGTTACGCCGCCGGTGGAGCCGCCAGCACCCAGCGGCTTCAAGATGCCGGATGTTCCGGCGTTGCCGAAGTCGGTGGTTTATAAGCCGACCAGCCTGATTACCAAGTTCATCCGGGTGCGGGTGAATCGTCCGGACGGGATGATGATCGACCAGATCAATCCGGGGGAGCGGTTCTATGCGTGCGGGTGGGCGGAGGAGGGCGGCGATGTGTGGCTGATGGGCTGGACGAAGAGCGGCAAGGTTGGTTGGGCGGCGGCGTTTTATAAGGGCGAGACGTGGCTGGAGCCAGCATGAAGGGCGAATGTCTGTTGGGGCAGCGGTTCGGGTGGTGGTGGCTGGTGTTGCTGCCGGTGTGCCTGGGGCTGGCGTGGTTGTGGGAGTTGAAATGGTTTATTTATCGGCGGCGCTGGCTCCGCTATTGATGGTGTATTGGATGAAAAAGGCTGTGATCTGGGTGATCGAGATGGCTTTGAGGATATGGTATGGCGATTAAAGAATGGAACGATCTACAACTCCGATTCGATCTTCCGGGCCTGGATGAGGTAGAAGAGGACGCGGCGGAACGATTTATTACGCCTGAGGAAGCCAGATTAATTAGCGAGGCGTCGGCCAGTACGTTCTCTAGTAGGAACGATAAGCCGGAATGGTTCAAGGATTATTTGATGTTACGGGAGCAGGGGTGGCCGTGGCGGGTGGCGTGTTATATCGCCTGGGCAAGCAGCCCAAAGATAGGACGCAAACCAGAAACAATAGAAAAATTGGCGACTGAGGTATTGGGATTGAAAAGCTCCAGGGTGATTTATACCTGGAGGAAAAAATATAAAAAAGAAAAGGGCATCGACAGCGTTGTATCGATGATGCAGACGGCGGCTTTGTGGGAGCACCGGCGGGATGTGATTAACGCATTGGTGGAACAGGCGAGCAAAGCGGACTATAAGTCATTCAATGACCGAAAACTATTCCTGGAATTGATCGGGGATTTCACACCTTCGTCGGATTTGAACGTTATGGCGACAGAGGTTGATCTGAAGAAGTTGAGTAATGCTCAAATTATCCAAAGAATGAGCGACGAACAAAAGAAATTGATTTTCGGTGATGAAGGTGAACCAGATGAGCACGATGCTAGCGACAAAGCATCTGATGAAACCAATCAGTGATGAGGATGACGAACTCAACTTTCGTGAAGCTGCCAAGCGGTATTTTGTCGGCTTTGAATGTTACGTGGCTTCGTATTACAAGCCTGCAAACCACCACCGGCTGGTAGCGAAGTACCTTGAACAGGTGGAACTGTATATTCGGACGAAGGGAAAGCAGGGGATCGGACGTTTGTTGATCCTGGAGCCGCCACGATATGGGAAAAGCGAGCAGGCGAGCAGGCATTTCCCGGCCTGGGTGCTGGGAAAGAATCCAGATATACGGGTGATCTTGACCAGTTACGGAGCGGACCTGGCGACGAAGTTCAGCAGGGCAGCAAGAGATATCGTTTTGTCGCATAGCTTCAAAGCGTTATTTGGGACTTTGGCAGGTGAAGAATCGCCGGTGGTATTGGCGGAGGATAGCCGGAGTGTGAAATCATGGGACCTGGCGGCACCCTATCGAGGCGGGATGATGGCGGCAGGCGTGGGCGGAGCAATCACCGGAACGGGCGCACATTTATTGATTGTGGACGACCCGTTCAAGAACCGGGAGGAAGCGGAATCGGAGGCGCACCGGGAGAGCGTGTGGGAATGGTGGACCAGCACGGCCTATACGCGGCTGGAGGATGGGGCGGCAATAGTAATCATGCTAACCCGCTGGCATGGGGATGATCTCGCCGGTCGGTTGCTAAAACAGATGGCGACTGATCCGAAAACAGACCGGTGGACGGTGGTATGTCTACCGGCGTTCGCCGAGTCATATAGTCAAGAGTCTCATAGGATAGAGGAGAGCGGGGGATCACCTACAGAGGAGAAGAGCTTTGAGGAGTACCAGAGGATGAAGATGCTGGAAGGGGTGTGGGTGAATGAGCGGGACCCGTTGGGGAGGCAGGCGGGGGAGGCACTATGGCCGGAGAAGTATAGTGTGGAGGATCTAGAGCGGACCCGGGCTAACAGCGAATATGACTTCCAGGCGCTGTACCAGCAGTCGCCCTATTTACGGCAGGGGAATATGTTCCAGAGAGAGTGGTTTACGATCGTGGAGGCGGGGCCAAAGCTGGAGGAGATCGTGAACCGGATGTGGTTCTGGGATAAGGCGGGGAGCCAGAAGGTGGTGGCGGGGACCAACTACGCGTGCGGTGTGGTGATGAGCCTGACGAAGGATGAGCTGGTGTTCGTGGAGAATGTGGCCAGGCGGCAATGCACGCCGGGCGAGCGGGATAAGATGATGGTCTCAGCGATGAAGGCGGACCGGGAGACGGGCAGGCCGATCCATTGCATCTGGCACCAGCAGGACCCAGGGAGCTCGGGGTTGGACAGCGCGCAGATGACGAACCAGATGCTGGTAAAAGCCGGGTTCAACAAGATCAGATTCGAGACGGTGAGAGGCGAAGGGGATAAGGAAGTGAGAGCGGGGCCGTGGTCGAGCGCTTTGCAGGGCGGGATGGTACGGCTGGTGCGAGGGGGGTGGAACCAGGCGTATATCGAGGAGCATGTCAGGTTGAAGTTCCCGAGCGTCACTTTCGACGATCAGGAAGACGCGTCGAGCTGGGGTTTCGGGAAGCTGGTGGGACGCAGGAGAACGAAAGAGGCGAGCAGCTGGCAGGGATGAATTATGAATGATTTAGAGAAGGCATTCAAGGCGCTGAACGACAAGCAGGAACCGTATAACAAGCTGTTTGCCTATTATGAGGGCAACCAGCCGACGGTATATATGACGCAGCGCCTGGCGGATATTTTCAAGGGGCTGGATGCGAAGTTTACTGAGAACTGGTGCGTGGTGGTGGTGGATAGTGTGAAGGACCGGATCAATCTGAGGGGGATCAGCGTGCCGGAGGCGGCGAAGGATAGTTGGCAGCGGATGTGGGAGGGGTCGGAGCTGACGCTGGAGAGCGACGATGCGCACGAGGCGGCGCTGATCACCGGTGAAGCATACATGATCGCCTGGCCGGATGAGGAGGGAAGCCCGGAAGCGTATTTCAACGACCCACGGCTGTGCCAGGTGTTCTACGAGGCGGCAAACCCGCGGCAGAAGCGGATGGCGGCGAAGTGGTTCGTGGATGAGGACGAGAGCGTGAAGCTGACGCTGTATTACCCGGAGCGGCTGGAGTATTACCGGGCGGGGAAGAACCCCAGCTCGGCGAATGCGTTCCAGGTGGATGGGGAGACGGCGGAGAATACGACCGGGGAGGTGCCGGTGTTCCATTTCCGGGCGGCGGGCAGGAAGGTGCGCAGCGACCTGGCGAGCGTGACGCCGATCCAGAACGGGATCAATAAGCTGTTGGCGGACTTGATGGTGACTTCGGAGTATATGGCGTTCCCGCAGCGGTACATCATCAGCAACGCGGATATCAAGGGGAAGGTGAAGAACGCGCCGAACGAGATCATGGACTTACCGGCGGGAGACGGGATGGGGCAGCAGACGCAAGCAGGGCAGTTCGAGGCGGCCAGCCTGGACAACTACCTGAAGTCGATCAACGATCTGAGCATGGCGATCAGCTCGATCACGCGGACGCCGAAACATTATTTCTTTTCGATCGGGAGCAATCTTTCGGGGGAGGCGCTGATTGCGATGGAGGCGCCGTTGAATAAAAAGGCGCAGGACCGGATCGACCGGTTTGCGCCGGTGTGGAAGGACTTAGCACGGTTCATGCTGAAGCTGACCGGGCAGGAAGTGGACCCAACACAGATCCGAGCGATGTTCGACCGGCCGGAGACGATCCAGCCGTACACGGAGGCGCAGACGCTGCAGATGTATGTGGCGGCGGGGGCGCCTTTGCGGACGGCGGCCAGGTGGACGGGCAGGAGCGAGGAGGAGATCGCCGAGCTGGAGGCGGATGTGGAGGCGGCGGGGGCGAGGGAGCAGACCAGCCTGGCGCAGGGGCTGTTGGAGGCGCAGAGGCGGTTCAATGGGGGGGGAGAGTCAAATAGTCGGGTGGGGGGAGGAGAGTCAAATAGTCGGGTAGTCGGATAGTCGGATAGAGGAATGGCAGGCGAGAGGCCTGATGAAAATAGAACCACTGAGGCACTGAGAAGTGCTGAAATATTTAGAAAGAGGAAGGTGAGAGATGTTTGAGAGATTCAAACTAGGTTGGTTGGAAGAGGCGGATAAGGGCGGCGCGGGAGGCGCTGGGTCTGGCGACGCGGGTGGTGATAAAGGCGGCGGAGCAGCAGGAGCTGCGGATGGATCCGGGAAGGAGACGAAGCCGCTGGTGTTCGATGAGTGGCTGAAGGGGCAGCCGGAGGAGGTGAAGACGCTGCTGGACGGGCAGACGAAGGGCTTGAAGAGCGCATTGCAGAGCGAGCGGGAAGCTCGCGGGACGGCGGAGAAGGCGCTGCGCGATATGGCCGGGAAGGCCGAGAAGGGCAGCGAGGCCGAGAAGCAATTGACTTCGATGGCAGACCAGATGGCGGAGGCGGACCGGCGGGCGGAGTTCTACGACGAGGCTCACAAAGTCGGGGTGACGAACCTGAAGCTGGCGTATCTAAGCGCGGTGGCGGACGAGCGGTTCGATAAGCGGGGGCGGGTGAACTTCGACGAGATGAAGAAGGATTACCCGGAGCTGTTCGGGAGCAAGAAGCCGCCGGAGGGGAACGCGGGCAAGGGAACGGGCGACAATGGACCAGCCGGGCATGCGGATATGAATACGTGGATCCGCAAGGCGGCGGGAAAAGGTTAGTGATCAGTAAACAGTGAACAGTGATCAGTAAAAAGGAGTTAGATAAATGGCTTACAACAATGTAATTTCTAGAACGGATGCTGATGCGCTCATCCCTGAGGCGGTCAGCAATGAGATTTTGACGAATGTGCCGAAGCAAAGCGCAGTGCTGCAACTGGCGCGTAAGTTGGCGAATATGAGCCGGGACCAGAGCCGGATGCCGGTGATGAGCGCGCTGGCGACAGCGTACTTTGTGAGCGGCGATACCGGCTTGAAGCAGACCAGCGAAGTGAACTGGGAGAACAAGTACATCAACGCTGAAGAGCTGGCGGTGATCGTGCCGATTCCGCAGGCGGTGCTGGATGACGCCGATTACGATATCTGGGGGCAGGTGCGCCCCAGCGTCGAAGAGGCGTTCGGGATTGCGATCGATGCGGCGGTGCTGTATGGGACGAACATTCCGGCGAGCTGGACGACCAACCTGGGCGCAGCAGCGGGCTTGATCGCGGGCGCGCTGGCAGCCAGCCACAACGCGAGCCTGGCGGCTTACACCGACCTGTACGAGGCGATCCTGGGCGAGACGGCAGCCGGTGTGTCGGGGCTGTTCGGGTTGGTCGAGGCGGATGGGTTCATGGTGACCGGCTCGATCGCAGCGATGGCTACCAAGCGGATGTTACGCAACGTGCGCACGATCGATGGCATGCCGATCTTCACCCGCAGCATGCAGGGCGTGAACCAGTACGAGCTGGACGGGGCGCCGTGCCTGTTCCCGACCAACGGGGCGATCAGCGCGACTTACCACCTGATCAGCGGGCAGTGGAACCAACTGGTGTATGCCATGCGCCAGGACATTACCTACAAGCTGTTGGACCAGGCGGTGATCCAGGATGGCAGCGGCGCGATCATCTACAACCTGGCGCAACAGGATATGGTCGCTTTGCGGGCGGTGATGCGCCTGGGCTTTGCGCTGCCGAACCCGATCAACCGGATGAACACCAGCGCGGTGACGCGGTTCCCGTTCGCGTATTTGACGGCGTAGGACAGTAGTCAGTGAATAGTGATCAGTGATCAGTGAAGAGTGATCAGTTGTCAGGGGCGGACGCGGTCCGCCCCAACAAGTAATTCAGAAGTTTGGAGAGGAGATTCAAAATGGGACTATATCCGAAACAGGCTGAGCTCTATAAGGCCATAGTCGGTATTCCACGAGGGCCTAAGTCGCGGCTTTTAATCGTGGATGCGCAGCACGGGTCAGACAGCAATTCCGGCCTGTCATTCGAGCATCCACTGCTGACGTTGGCTGCCGCCGAGGATCTATGCGTCGACAACCACAATGATGCGGTGGCGATCGTGGGCGGGCCGACGCAACTTAACCTGGCGGCTGCGCTGGCATGGGATAAATCGTACACGCACCTGATCGGGCTGACGGGCGATTTGCCCGGCGTGGGGCAGCGGGCCAGGATTACCAGCGCAGCAACGGCGGCGATCGTGGCGATGATCACCCTTTCTGGTTCAGGCTGCATCTTCAAGAACCTGAACCTCCAGAACGAGTGCAGCGCGGACGCCGATTCGGGCGCGTTGGTTGTTTCCGGGATGCGCAACTACTTCAAGAACTGTTTCATCTCGGGGATGCTGCACGCGACACCGGCGGCACGCGCGGCGGCGTACTCTATGACGCTGAGCGGACCGGAGAACTTCTTCGATGATTGCGCTTTCGGTGCGCAGACAATCAACCGTGCTTCCACCAATGCCGAAGTGATCATCACCGGGTCGAACGTCAAGCGCAATCACTGGCGCCGGTGCCAGTTCCTGTCGCAGTCGGTGACGGCTGGGAAAGTCCTGGCGCGCATTGTAGCCGGTTCCATCGTCTGGTCGCAGATCTTCGAAGACTGCTCGTTCTTGAACTGGAACAGCGCAGCCGGTGAGACGGGGGCGTTTATCAACCATGCTATCGAGGACGGGCAGACTGGTTTTCACCAGACGTTCCTGAGAGGACTGACCACGGCGCTGGGATGCACGCAGCTGGTGGACGTTGCGACGTTCACCTGGACGCATGGCGCGGCTGTTGGCGGGGCGGTGGCACCGATTGCGCTGAACAATCTGACCACCTAGGAACAGTGATCAGTAACCAGTAATCAGGGGGCGGTTGGCGATCAGGAAGATCGGTGACCGCCCCTACAGAATGGAAATGGAGGCAACAAAATGACTGTAGAGATCAATTCAGAAACCGGTCACGGAATGTTGGTGATCGATATTGCAGGCGAGGCGACGGCGGCGCATTGTTTGGGTTCGATCGCAAACCCGGAAGGCGTGGACTTGCTGATCCTGGAAGCCTTCCTGTACATCATCACGCCCGCTGGTCTGGCTTCAACGCTGCATGTAGGCGTGGGAACAGTGGGCGCGGATAGCCACGATCTGAACGACGGTGCGTTGTTGAACGGGACGGCCGGAACGTGCTGGAACGGTATGCACCCGGTGGCAGCGGATGCGGAGATGTCGACGCCGGCCTATTGGACGGCGGAGACATTCCTGAACTTCACGACTGCGGCGCAGGTGTCTACGAGCTTCGTCGGGAAGTATTTCGTGCGGTACGTGCGGCTGGAAGACTAGCCGAACGCAGGTTCTTCCTCCTTGGTGAAGGGGAGGGCGTGGGTTGCGCCCTCCCCAAAGGAACGAGATGATGACGACATTGGATAGTGCCTGGCATGGCGGTGTGCTGCTCAATCCCCGAACCGCACTCGGAGACCTGATTGCGCGGTTTATGCCGCCATTTGGGAAGGTGTTTGCTAATCCGATAGCATCGCCTGCAGGAAAGAAGCGTTATACTTTGACGCTGCAACCAGACGGAACAGCCGGGGTAGATACTTACCTGGATGAAGGACAACCTGCCACAAATCAACAAAACATTTTTCTTTCTATATATAAAGCATCCGGGTCAAATTGCAACCGAACTTTAATTAAATTCGATTTATCCACTATACCGGCCGGTGCGATTATCACAAGTGCGACACTGAGTCTGTGGTGTCAAAATCAAACTGTGCAAGCCGGGACAATGTATCTCTATAGAATACTTCCGGCTAATAGTGGGTGGACAAGGGCGGGCGCAACCTGGAATCATGCGGTAGAGAACACGGTGCATTGGGCTGGGTCTGCTGGGTGTTCGACTAGCGGGACAGATTATAGCTCTACGCTGCTTGGGTCTGTCGCAAAAGTCGGTAATGAACCGATCGGAACTTTATACAGTTTTACCCTGAATGTCGCAGAAATGCAATTGCTATTAGCGAATAATTGCGGGATTATTGGGGTTGGAAATGCCACTATATTATCTTATTTGCGTTCATGTTTGAACGCCACAGCAGCACAGAGACCAAAAATAACTGTAATTTACGACGCATAAAGGAGAATAATTATGGCAACTTCAAACGAAATCGCAGAAGTAATCACCAGGGTCTTTCCAGACCTGGCAACATTCGAGGCGTCACTAAGACGCCTTGGTCTACAAGCGGAGTTGGTGCAAATCAATTCCAAAATGGCGAATATCCAGGCTGAGGCAGACAAAAATGCACAGGGTTACGTGCAGGCGTTGGACGAACTGAACGAGATGCGCCGGGCTAAGCAAGCCGAAATCGACCTACTCGAAGCGAAGTAAGGCAGGAGGCCAATAATGGCCATCGTCAATCTGATTGATACGACTTTCACCGCAAAGAACATCTCCACGGCGCTCAGCGTCTATGAATATACTGTGCCTGGGACGGCGCTGTGGTATCACCTATATGTCCAGGTACGGCTGGTTGCGGTTGCAGGCGGCGGGGATTATACGATCAACCTGCGGCTCAATGATGGGGATGTTCAGACGGATGACCCGATGGTGCCGAAGACCACCTATACCGCCGCGGCTGGCGCACAGAATATCTGGTTCGCGGGCGAGGTGGTCGGTAACAGCGGCGATGTGCTGAATATCATGTGCCTGGGGCAAGCGGGCGATACGGCGGTGATTGGCAGTATCCGAATTTGCTGTGATGATGCGGTTGGCGTGACCACCTACGGGCGCACCCTGGACGTTCAATCGACCGGCGAGGCGGGGCTGGACTTCAGCAACATCAAGGCGGCTGATAATCCGACCACGCTAACGAATATCACGGTGCCGACCGTGGCGAGCGTGACGGCTCTGGCAGCTGGCGCTATCCCTGACAACGAGATTGACGCGGGGGCGATCAAGGCGGATGCGGTGACGAAGATCCAGGCGGGGTTATCCACGCTGACGGCGGCGCAGGTGTGGAGCTACGCGACGCGTACGCTGAGCAGCTTTGGGGCGTTGATCGCGGATATCTGGTCGTATGTCAACCGGACGCTGACGCAATCGGCGGCGGAGGCGGCAGAATCGACCAATCCGGGCACGCTGGCATTGAAGCGCGGGGACAGTTGGTCGCAGGCGATCACCGATCTGGGCAGCCTGGCAGGTTATACATACATCGATTTTACGGTCAAGCGGTCGGAGAAGGATCTAGACGAGGATGCGATTATTCGCATCCGAAAAGCGGCGAGCGGATTGGGTGATGGATTACTGACACTCAACGAGGCCACAGGGACGGCCACAAGCGGATCGATCACGATCGATGATGCCGCGCTGGGAAATATCACGATTGCACTGGCGGCCACGGCAACGGATGATTTAGAGCTGGATAAGGGTTTGTATTACGATATTCAAAAAATCGTTAGCACAACCGTGACCACAATCGGATCGGGCGTACTGAATGTGACAGCGGACATCACGAGGGCAGTGACATGACAGATTCGGCAGATGTGACGAAACTTCGGCGGATGGTTGGGGAGCCGACCGCTACTACTTACAGCGATAAAACGTTGGCAGATTATATCAAGCGTTACCCGCTTGAGGACGCACGTGGCGAGGGACCGTGGATCGAGAGCGAGACGACGCCCGGAACGCTGATCGAGAACCCGGACTGGACGCCGACCTACGATCTGAACGCGGCGGCGGCGGACGTGTGGGCGGAGAAGGCGGCCACTCCGGCGGCGGATTTCGATTTCTCGGCGGACGGCGGGAATTACTCGCGCAGCCAGGCTTATGAACAGGCGATGAAGCAGAGCAGGTATTATCGCAGCCGCAGGGGAATCAAGACGATCACGCAGCGACCGGAGCCGCTGATGCAGGGACACGAGGAGATCGATGACGACGACTAACCCGCCCGCCGGACGCGTGCAGCGCATGATCGGGGAATTCCGCCAGGGGATGGAGGCGGAAGAGGCCGTTCAGATGGCGGACATGGCGCGCACCTGGCTGGAGATCGAGCGGCGATTGCAGGCGCAAATGGAGCTGCTGGCACGCGAGGCGGCGGATCTGCGCGCAGCCAGTCAGCCGGTGACGCGGGCGCAGCTCTACCGGATGGAAAGGTATCGTGATTTGTTGGGCCAGGCGCAGGCCGAGACGTTGAAGTACCAGAAATGGGCGGCGGCGGAGATCGCAGCGCGGCAGGCGGAAATGGCGAAGCTGGGTGTGGTCCAGTCGCAAGCGCTGATCCGCGAGAGCTATCTGGAGGCGGGCAAGGTGGCGGCACGCTTCAATCTGCTGCCGGTGGAAGCGGTGGAGGCGATGATCGGCTTTGCGGGCAACGGGACGCCGCTCAACGATTTGCTGATGGCGGATTATCCGGATACGATCGAGCGGCTGACTGGAACGCTGATCAGGGCCACGGCGCAGGGGATCAACCCACGCGAGACGGCGCGGCTGATGGCGCGCGATATGAGCGGCAACCTGCAGCGGGCGCTGACGATCAGCCGGACGGAACAGATCCGGGCGTACCGCACGGCGGCCACCAGCCAGATGAAAGAGAGCGGCGTGGTGGAGGGCTGGATCTGGCGGGCGGCGTTGCAGGATAACACCTGCCTGGCTTGCCTGGCGATGGACGGGACGGAGCACGAGCTGGACGAGGAACTGGACGATCACCCGAACGGGCGCTGTTTCAAGCAGCCGAGGATCAAGGGGCTGGAGCCGCTGGCGGCGCAGAGCGGGGCGGATTGGTTTGCGGCGCAGAGCGAAGAGACGCAGCGCGGCATGATGGGCGATAAGCGCTTCGAGGGCTGGCAGCAGGGACAGATCGAGTTCAGCCAACTGGCGACGGTGCAGCATTCGGATGAATGGGGCAGTCATGTGAGTGTGGCGCCATTGGAGGCGTTGATCCCATGAGAGCCTTTACGACGGACGAGCTGAGCCGGATGCAGTCGACGCAAACCGCGGCGATGATGGATCAATGCAACCTGGTGCGCTTCTTCGAGACGAACCGGGTGGATGAATACGGCGTGCCGGTGATCGAGTGGGTGAGCGAGCCGACGCTGTGCGGGCTGGATATGGATCCACGACCGGAGTGGAACGCTCCGGCGGGCGGCGGCGACGCTACCCAGGTGGAGGCGGGCGTGGCGGTTTTGCGGCTGCCGCTCGATACCGAGGTGACCAACCTGGACAAGGTGACGATCACGGAGCGCTTCGGCGTGCTGTTGGATGTGCCGCTGGTGTACGAGCTGAGCGAGCCGCCGCGGCGCGGGCCGAGCGGGTTGACGGTGCGGTTGAGGTTGGCGACGAATGAGTGACGCAGATGTGGAAGTGCGGTTTTATTTGGATCACGTGAAGGTGGTGGTCAACGAGGCGACCGAGCAGGTGCTGAACGCGCTGGCGTTTCGGATTGTGGAGGGGGCGCAGTTGAATATCCGGGCAAATGATCAGGTCGATACCGGCTTCATGGTCAATTCGGTTTATCCGATTTTCAAGGACGGCAGCGGTTATGCGGCTGCGAAAGATGAGGCGGAGCAGCAAACGACCGGCAGGGATGGGCGCACGGTGAATCACGAGGGCGATTTCGCACCGGAGCCAGCGCTGCCCAGCGATGCGGCGGCGGGCGTGGTGGTGGGCGCGGGTTACGCGATCTACCAGGAGGTGCGGCTGCCTTTTTTGTACCCGGCGGCGCAAGCGGCGGCGGCGGAGTTCGACGGCGAGGCGGAGCGGATCTACCGGGAAGTTTTGCCGAATGAAGGGCCAGGTCCTAAGTGATCGACATCGATGCGAAATTGCGATCGCTTTTAGTTGGGCTGGTAGAGGTGACGGCGATGTTCGGGACGCGGGTCTACATCGCCCGGTCGCTTCCGGCGGGCTACAAAGTGGCCGACGGTGCGGCGCTGCTGGCGATGGTGCGCGGCGGCGGGCAGGCGTATTCGAGCCAGATGTACTGGCCGAGCGTGCAATTCCGCTGCTACGCAGCCACGGAGGGCGAGGCGCGGGCGGCTGGCAGGGCGCTGTACGATGCGCTGAACGATACGCAGGCGCGCGGCGTGGCCTGGATGCGGATGGAAGAGGGCACGCTGCCGGTGCTGATGAACGAGCCGGGGACGAACTGGCCGTATATGTTGGCGTTCTTTACGGTAGCGATGCAGAATTTGTGATTGGAGGCGAGATGGATGAATTCAGGTTTATGAACGGCAAGCAGACGCTGGCTTTTTTGAAGGCCGGAAAGTTCAGCCGTGAGCAGGCGTTGAAATTGCAGGCGAACGAGAAGGGCTGGAAGCGCCGCCCGGATGTGCTGACGGCGTTCAACGAGTATTTGAAGTGGCTGGATACGGGCGGCGGCGCCACAGGCAGTGGCGAGCAGCTTGAGTTGCAGGCCGCGCCGGTCGAAAAATCGAAGGACAAGAAAGGGAAGGAGGCTTAGATGGCTTACGCAAGCGCAGTGGTTTTGCCGGTGGTGGATATCGTGCGGGCCGGGATCGTTTCGACGACCATGCCGGTCACGCCGACCGCCACACATGGCAATAAAGTGCTGAACGATGGCAAGACCTACATCGAAGTTGCCAACGGCTCGGGCGCGCCGATCACGGTGACGATCGATACGCCGGGCAGCGTGGATGGGTTTGCGATCGCCGACCTGGTGGTGACGATCGATGCGGGTGTACGCAAAAAGATCGGGCCGTTCACCGGCATCTTCAGCCAGGCGGATGGTTATGTCTGGGCGGTGTGCAGCGCGGTGACCACGGTGACGATGGGCGCGTTCAGAACGGCGAACCCGTAGGAGGATGAGATGACGACTGGAACATTGGTAGTTTACGATATCGTGCGGGCGGGGATCGTGGCCACGAAAAACATGACCACGCCGACCGTCACGGACGGCGATTACGTGCCGAACGACGGCAAAACCTTCCTGTACGCGATCAACGGCAGCGCGGTGCCGGTGACGTTGACGGTGGCGACACCCGCCACGGTCGACGGCCAGGCGCTGGCGGATCTGACGGTGACGCTGGCAGCCACCGGCGATGCGGACGGGCTGGACAAAAAGTTCATCGGACCGTTCACCGGGCGCTCGAACCAGAGCAACGGCGCCATCAAGGTTACCTGTAACCCGGTGACCACGGTGACGATCGGCGCGTTTCGGGTTAGTAACCCATAAATAAAGGAGAGGCAAAATGGCAGTATCAGATTTGATCGTGACCCCTTGCAGGGTGTTATACAGCGCGGTGGGCCTGACGCTTCCGGCGGATACGCTGGCGGCGGGCGGCGCCTGGCCGGCCGGTTGGACCGAAGTGGCTTATACCGATAGCGAACTGTCGGTCAAGCACGTGCGCGAAAGAGTCGAAGCCGATATCCAGGAAAGTTTGACGCCGATCGCACGCGCCATCGGCAAAGAGACCTTCGAGATCGAGACTTCGCTGGCGGAATTCCTGCCAGCTAACATGGTGCTGGCGACGGGCGGGGCCTACAGCGCCACGCCTGCTTCGACGGGAGTGGCGGGCAAGGATGAGATCGTGGGCGGCGACGATGCCAGTATCGACGAACGGCAGTGGGGCTTCGAGGGCAGCTACGTGACGGCGGCCGGTTATACCGAGCCGATCCGGCTGATCATCTGGAAGGGCGTCAGCGATGTGGGCGTGGAGCTGAAGTTCGGCAAGAAAACCGCCACCGGCATCCCGTTCAAGATCAGCGCCAACCCGGACATGGGCAAGGCACGCGGGCAGCGGCTGTTCAAGCTGACCAAGATCACCGCGCCGGCAACCTAAGCCATGCAGACAATTAAAGTGAAACTTGCCGGGAAAGAATACGAACTCAAACCGCTGCCGATCCGGCGGGCGCGTGAAGTACGCCAGCGGTTCTCCGTTCCGGTTGGTCAGGTGATTGCCGCATTGAAATCAGCGCCGACCACCAATCTATCCGATGTTAACGCCCTGGGTGAATTGCTCGATGCAGTCAAGCTGGTGCTGATGGAATCGATGGACTTGTGTTTGGAGGCCTTATTCGATTTCTCGCCGGCGCTGGCTGCCGACCGCGAGCGCATCGAGAACGAGGGTTTCGACGACGAAGCACTAAATGCGTTTATGGAGGTAGTAAAGATGCTGTACCCTTTTGGAGGGGTGCTGCAATCCATGAATGGCCTGGTGCAATCGGCGACCTCGATGAACTTGCCCTTAGCCAATGGGGGCGCTGGGCGGACGAAGTAGACGAGATTGATCTGGCGATCTTGACCATGTCTTACCTCCGGCGGTTGCATTTCGAAAGCCGGGTACAAGCTGTGGCGACAGCGAACGCGCTGGGAGGAGCATTTAATGCTTCTTCCGGCGCGACTGGCGGGTCAAATCGCATTCCTCCGGAGGCGATGATTGCCATGATGACGGGAGGTTTCTGATGAGCATTACGATCGGTGATGCAATTCTGTGGATCCGCGGCAAGGATGATAAACTTGGCGATGATCTGGATAAAGCCGAGGGGAAAACCAATTCATGGGCTAAAAAGGTTTCAAATAGCCTGGTTATGATCGGAACTGCCTACACATCAGTTATGATCAGTGCGGTATCGACTATTATTACACGCGGCGTTCAGTTGGAAAAGATGGGGAATGAGATCGCAACGATCATGAGCCATGTTGGCGATATCAGTGCCAAGACTCTAGCCGGTTTCTCGGAACAAACATTGAAAAAGATGGCTGACATCGCTATGCAAATGGGTAAATTGTCCGAGGATTATGCTCAGGATCAGGAGAGGCGCCAGGAAGAACTCAAAAATAAATTGGTTGATATTGCTGAATCGGGCGCGAAACAATTGGAGGAGGCGGCTTACGATCACCAGCAACGGCTGGAAGATATTACCCAGCAGATGGAGGATCTCGGCCAGAACTATCTCGACAGTCTTAAGGATCGCCAACAGGAATTAGCTAATCAGCTGCTGAATATCAACCAGAATTTGAAAGACAGCATTTCCGATATCAACCAGGATTCAGTTGATGATCAACAGGACCGCTACGAGAATTACATCGATCGGCGGAAGGAACTGGATCACGATCTGAGCCGGGCTACGACAGCCGAAGAGCGAAATCGCATTCGCGAACAGATCGCCGAGCTGGACGAGGATTATCAACGCTCGAAAGCACGCGCCGAGCGGGAAGTGCAACAGGCGCGGGAGCGCGCCGAACGGGAAGCGCAGCAAGCCAGGGAGCGCTCCGAGAGTAGAGCCAAAGAGGCAGATGAGATTGCGAAACGCGAACAGGAACAGGCCGTGGCGCGCTTGCAAGAAAAGATCGCGGCTGAAAACGCAGAATACCAGCGCCAGACGCAAATGATCATCGCCGAACGGCAGAAACAGGAACAAGCAGCTAAAGAGAGCTTTGATCGAGAGACTTCCTATGCCAAACAAGCCTATGATGCTCAATTTGCCTATTTGAAAGAAAAAATGGGTCAGGCGATGGGCGATGAAATTGCTGATCCGTTTTTCAAAATCAAGGCAGGCATCAAGGAATTATTGGATATTCTAGGCAAGCCCTTCATGGAGGATTTGGGCGTTGTACTCGATTTTATTGCAAAAAGAGTTATACCTGTTTTGATAGATTGGGCGGATAAATTTGCCAAACTTCCACAATCCACCCGATTAGCGATCATGGGCTTTGGTTTATTAATAATTGCAGTGGGTAAACTCCTTGGCATATTAATTCCATTGGCTGCGTGGCTGAAAATAATATTCGGTGGAGGCGCGGCGGCGGGGGCTGCGGGCGGCGGTGGGTTATTTGCCTTTTTGGGTACGATCACTGTGACGGTCACTGCGCCTCTATTGGCTTTAGCGTTGGCTGTGGGTGTCCTGATTGCAGTATGGATTATATTTCATGACCGGTTTTTAGCAACTGTAAAGATGATGGCAGAATACGGACCGAAAATCTTCATTGCAATGTGGAAGCGAATTCTTTACGAAGTGAAGAAATTTGTTACGGATTTCATCGATAATATAAAGAAACTTGGCAGTATGTCGTTGGAAGAATGGAAGAAGGTTGGTAAAGATATTGTCGATGGAATTTGGAAAGGCATCTCGGACGCCTGGGAGAAGCTCAAGACGAATTTCGCGACGGCGATCAAGGATCTGTTGAAATGGATCCAAGAGAAATTGAAAATCGGATCACCGTCATTGGTGTTTGCAACCGAAGTAGGCGCGCCAATGGCGCAAGGAGTCGGCATGGGATTTGTTGGTGAAATGGCTTCGCAAATGCAACAGATGAACCGATCGCTCATACAATTCGGCGGCGGGCAGGTGATCAACACTGGAAATCTGGAGTTCCACGGGCGCTTCAGCCAGGCGGAGATGAATTACTTCGATGAGCGCCAGGATGCGATCGTAACCCGCAGGCTGTTGAAGACGCTCAAGGGACGGAGGCTGCCATGACCTTACCGGCGTATGCGCTCGGCACCAGCTCGGCGGGGCTGGCGTCGCTGGAAAGTTTGGGGCTGCCGCTGCCCAAGGCGGAGGCGGTGGATTATGCGGTTTATGTGGAGAACGGCGCAGGTGAGCTGGTGGGGCAGGGCTGGCTGGTCGCTCGCTGGCGCTACGCCACGCTGACGGCGGCGCAGGTGGCGGTGCTGGAGGCGTATGCCAGCGCGGCGGTTTACATCCGCACGCTCAAGATGGATGATACCTACGCGGCTTATTCGGCGGCGCTGGTGCTGCCGCCGCGCAGGGCGTTGAAGGCCGGGCAGGCGCTGGATTATGTGGCAGAATTTCGCAAGCTGGTGGCGGTGTAATGGCTGACATCGACACGATCCGCACGCCGGGCAACTGGTCGGACGTTTTTATTCTGATCGACAATCCGACCGTGCTGTACCGGGCGCACGCCAGCGGCGCGGTCAACCCGCTCGACTGGACCATCGCTTTCACAGAAGATGGATCCTGGACCGAGGCGAACTGCCTGGCGGATATGACGCTCTTGATTGGAACTGACGAAGGCGGCTGCGATCTGGGCATCGCCCGGCTGCGGCGGGACCTGATCTCCGGGACGTTCTATATCGGCGCAGATCCGAGTCTGGTGGTGGCGGCTGGCAACCACCTGACGGTGGTGGATGACTTCGAGCCGTTCGCCAAGCATCCGGTGGGCGTGTTGCTGGATGTGGACGTGGCTTACGGGAACCAGTTCACCCTTTTCGATCCGATTCCGTGGTTCAACGGGCGCTGCGCGCTGATCAAGGCGGGTGGGACGGCGCTGTTCGATGCGACGCGCTCGTGGATCCCGGGCGCGGGCGCCATAACCTACGCCTGGACCTTCACCGGCGCGACCTCATCCACCGGCGCCGCCACCGCCACGCCGACCGCCACCTACAATACCAGCGGGCGCTTCCGGGTCAAATTGGTGGTGACCAGCGGCGGGAAATCCTTCGCCGGTTATGGCTATGTGTTCGTGATCGGGAGCAACCTGGCGGCGGAGGCGGATTTCCTGTGCGACGGAATCGAGGTCGATTACATGGCGGGCGGCTCGTGCACGGTCGAGATGCTGGACCGGCCAACCATCCGCGACGGGGCGCGCGTGATCATCTTTGCGCAGGATTGGTATGCGGGCGTCGAGCAGAGCTTCGGGCCGGTGGACGGGCGCGAGAATATCCTGGTCGAGGGGCGCATCATCGGCGAGACGATCAAGCGGGCGCCGGGCGTCGAGACGGTGGAATTCGAGATCGGCGGGCCGATCGCTATTTTGGAGGAGATCGCCGCCACACCAGCCGGGCTGGTGGACAGCGCGCTGCCGGTGGACGAAGGCCAGACGCCGCTGACCGCCTGGGCGACGATGGGCGGGCTGACGGCAGCGAAGGGCTTGCACTACCTGGCGCATTTGCGCAGCACCATCAGCCGCGGCATGGATATATCGGTGGAGGATTGGGGCTGGGCGATCCACAAACTAGCCAGCGAGGGCGATGCGCTCTTCTCGCAACTAACGGCTTATGCGGGCCGGGCGGCGCTGGAAGTGCGCGCCGACCGGCTGGGACGAATTTTCGTCGAGCGGGATGGGCAGCTCTATCCGCTCGGCGACCGCACAGTCGATATCCCGGTGGCGTTCACGCTGGCGGATGGCGACTGGCAGGACCAGCTCAGCATCACGCGGCGGCAGCGCGGTGATATCAGCACCGCCAAGGCGGAGGGCGTGATCTACTCGGCCGGGATCACGACGCCGGTGGGCGGGCGCTCGCCGGGCGAGCAACCGGCGCAGCACGGGCAACCGGCTTCGCTGAACGACCTGGCGGTGGCGAGCCAGGCCGATGCGCTGGAGCTGGCCGGGCTGCTGGCCGGATCGCAAAACGGCGAGATCGAAGCCATCGGCGCCAACCTGGTGCACAACAACCGGCTGGCGGACGTGGCGCCCAGGATGTTCGTCAACGCAGTGGCGGACGGCGTGACGCTGCGCTGTTTTCCGAGAAATTTGAGATTTCGCAAAGAGGAAGGCACCGGCTGGTGGCACAGCGAGATCGATCTGGAGCCGGAAGGCGGGCAGTGGCCGGCCGTGGCAATCGAGTACCCGGGCGAAGAGGAGCCGCCGGTGGAGCCGCCGGAAGAGCCGCCGACCGAGCCGCCCGATCCGCCCGGCGGCGGGATCGATCCGCCGGATTTGACCAGCGCTGCAGATGCAGTGGTGACCGTTGCAACGGACGTGAGGACGACCGACGATCTGAATGTAGCCAGTCCGACCTGGAGCAGTGAATTATGACCGCACCGAGCGCACCGATCGACGCCGACCTGGGCGAGTGGGACAAAATCAGCTACTTCGTTTTGGAGGAAGGCGCTATCTGGCGCACGCAGAACCTGGCGGATGCAGGCGCGGCTATCTGGACGAAGGTCTTCGATGCGGCGACGCAATTCACGATTGGCACGTTCGGGAAATTTTTACGCCTGCGCTGCGCGCCAGGCACACCGTCGCAGATTGTCTATGTTCTTGGTTACGCTGACGATGAAACGGCTTTTTTTGCCACCAAGCCATTTATGCTGCGCTCGGAGAATAACGGGCTGACCTGGTCGCAAAATTGGATCGACGAAGCATTGACGCTGCGAGATTATACAGTCAATTATGGATACTCGCCCATAGGTACTTATGTGAGTGGCTATATGGATATGACCTCCATCCATCCGCGCATTGGAGACGACCTGGTCACTTACAACCCGCTGGCGATTGTTTACTCAGTTTTTTGGGATGACCCCACAGCCTGGCTGGGAGTGACGGGCGGCGCCAATACAGATTTACACAACGCGGCTGGGCGCAACCAAGATTTGGATGTTTACGTCCATTCGGCCCGGCGCAATAAGGATATCGATATCGGCGTGGCGTCCGCTGCGCTGGATGATTATTTTGGAGCAGGCAACTGGACAGACTGGTCTAGCGGATCCGGCAATGGCGGTTGGGATTTGCCCAAAGAATCGCAACGGGTCAATTTCAGGACTTACATGGAACATGCGAGCGCCGGAAAGCACATGAACCATAAATCCTGGGTGCTTTGGGACAAACCATCGGTGGTGATGCCAAAGGCGCTGGATGTGGCACGCGCCAATCCGAACGTGCTGTTTGTCGGGTTGAAAACCAAGATCATCACTTCCACCAATGGCGGCTTCGACTGGAGCGATTGCGTCACCGCTCACGGCGCGTATGATATTTGCGTCGACCCGCAGCTGGGCGGCGTGATCTATTACTGGGACACAGACGGAAATCTGCGCTGCGCCATTGCAGGCGTGCCGCAGACGCCATTACTGACCGGCGAGACGGCGGGCGAGTTCGGCGGCGCTTTCCGCATCGCCAGGGACTTCAACAGCGGGAAATTGTGGGCGATCCACAACGGCTCTCTCAATATGCGCGACCTGGGAATTTGGACGCTGGGACAATACACAGACATAATCAATGGGTGTGGGCTGCGCGCCTTCTATGCCAGCCCGACCAAGTTGGCGTTCCTGGACAACAGCGACATTTATCTTTCGCTGGACGCCGGGGCGACCTGGGCGGCGAAAAAAGGCGGCTGGTCGGCTTATGCCGATCCGAGAACCATCCATTTGTTGGAGCCAGCGGTATGAATAACCGCGACGCCTACCAACTCAAGAAATTGATGCGGCGGCTGAACCGCCAGCGGCTGCCATCCGCCATGCGCACCGGCGACGGGTACGGCACCAACAGCCTCCCAGGGCACGCTGACCTGGCTTACGTGCGCCCGGCCACGCACGATATCCCGCTGGTGGTGTATGCCGGTGACACGCCCGACCAGGAAGGCTTGCACGTGCTGGTGGGCGTGGATCCGAACGATCCGGGCGTGACGCGCATCTTGCAATTGGCGCGCAACGGCGGCGGACTGGCGGAGATCGCCGCGGTGTTGGCGCATGCGCCATCGCATTTCCTGAACGGCACAGATCCGCTGTGGGTCGATTTGGGGCAGGTGGTGAATTTGCTGGCCACGCCCAGCGGCTTGAACGTGACGGTCAAGGCCGGTTGGGTGATCGTGGCCGGGAAGCCGGTGTGGGTCGAGAAGCAAACGGTGACGTTGACGCCTCCCGCCACCGGCGCGCTGTATGCGCTGATCCGGGCAGGTGAGGACGGCGTGCTGGATGTGCAGGATGGCACGCCGGTGGACGAGTTTGTCGATCTGGTCAAGACCGATATCCCGGCCGTGGCGGCTGGCTACGC
>Ga0315286_10000281_pt1 | contig 41042 bp, 39 predicted proteins | sample YL17G10_0_MG_FD_205038 | JGI IMG/M metagenome (GOLD analysis project Ga0315286, IMG submission 205038) | Sediment microbial communities from Yellowstone Lake, YNP, Wyoming, USA - YL17G10_0 | ecosystem: Environmental > Aquatic > Freshwater > Lake > Sediment | place: USA: Wyoming | collected...
GAGAGGCTCCTGAGACTATATAAAGGTGTCCAGTAGAAATTGACACCATATTTAAGCAAGCTGCCCATCATACTTGACGCCATGGCCGAATGCGTTGTGGATGGGTCTGCATGCAGCGGGATGCACACAGTCTATCGTCGGAAAAGACCATAAGGAGAAAACGCTGGAAAGGGTTTGTGGGTTTTACGCTGAACAGCAAACATCAAGGCATCGGCTGCCACGGCCAATAGATGGCCAGGGGTCCCTGGTAGTCAGTTATGTCCGTCAGCACCCATGAGCCCCACGGGAACGGTTGGTCAATTGGAGACGGATAGGAATTCCAGGCCTGGGTCTCTGCGAACCATGCGACCACGCCTGTCAAGCTCGACAGGCCTATCGAGACGGACAAGGCGCTTCCGTCGACAATCAGGCTGTCGAGATGTGTGACCGCGAACGGCGTAGTCCCGCTTGAGCGATCAACGAGGACTGCGCTGAGCGCGTTCCCGTTCCAGATGATGTAGACTCCATACGGGGCATTGTTGCTGCTTGTTGTAGTGTCAATGGTAGTCCAGAAGAGCCATGCCCATCTGACCTCTTTGACACCATCAGGCAGGTCATGATTCACAGGGATTGGTGTAGCAAGAGTCATACCCATTGTGACAGTACTGCCTTTGATCGAGACCCATCCTGACAACATGTCAAGGTAACCCGCATTCGCGAGCGGTGAGTTTCCCGACCAATAGGACAACATGTCTCCCCACTCATGGCTCCCCTGACCTCCACAGATGATAGTCTTTCCGAGGTCTCCTTCCCTGTCAGGGATGGCAATCGTCTTCGTGCCCGCAGACACGGGCATGGCTATCATCACTCCAACTGCAATTGCGCCTAGCAACGCTACGACACTCTTCCTCATTCACTTCCTCCTCCATGAACCACTGATGAGGTGTTCGTGCACCTCCTCTGCAGTCACCCACTGCCGGATTCATATACTTGGGTTGATGGGAGGGTTGACAAAACGGACGTTTCCAAGCGGCAAGATGGTCTTGAGTGTACTCAACGGAGTTTACTTTCTTGTAGGCCTGGGACGCCGGCTCCGCGTTCTATTCTCCTCGGATTTCTGAATCAAGGATTGAGGCAATTTGTCCTGCCAGGTCGAGTAGATCCGCATAAGGTACCCGAGATTGGGCATCAGGGCCACGACGTCTTCGTCCTCATCGACCGCTGTGAGGATCTTGCGCATCTCAGAGAGTTCGCCGGTCCAGAAGATCCATCCCAGTTGATTCGGGAGGTTGCTATAGGAAACAAGGAAGGCGTCCATGAACGAATACTCCGACAGCAGTCTCCTGCCAACTGCTGCTTTGTCAGCGCCATCCCTTAGCGTCACATTCACGACGAACATCAAATCTCCGGCCAAAGGTGAGTCCGTGCGCACATGAAGGTCGAGTGAGCCTTCGAGCATCATGTCCTCCAGGTGTCGCTTGACAGTCTTGACCGAGACTCCAAGCTCTTTGGCAATCTCCTTTACTGGCTTGCGCACGTCCTCCTTCAGCGATAGGATAATTCTGAGGTCGAGGTTGGATAGTCTCCTGTAACTAGGTTTCCGATTCGTTATCCCATCAACGACATAATGAGGCATGAGCCCAGAATCGGGAGAGTACGTCCCGACGGTGACATCCTGCAGTTCTGCAACTCGTTTGACGAAATCAACAAAATCGTCTAGCTCGGATATGTCCCTCAGTATTCCGTTGACGTAGATGTAGTTCCCACATCCTGCGATGACGCGCCGAGTGAATTCGCATTCTCCAAGTCCCTCGAAGGTCTTCAGCACGGAGGGAGCTTTCGATCTTCCGGAGACCGCCACAGGGACCGCATCAAGATATGGGATGGATATGTCCGCCGTCATGCCTTCGATCACCCCAGATTCCTTGAGAGTCTGCAACCGACGGTAAGCTGCCTGCTTGGTGATGCCAAGCCTCTTAGACAGCTCTTGGAAACTAATCCTTGGATTCGTTACGATTAGCATTAACAGCTTTCTGTCTGTATCATCCATTTCGCCAAGCCTCGCCTCCCCTCGAACCACCATTCGAGGCTGGAAAGGGGACCGACTTATGGGCTACTTGATTCTTCTGGCCTCGCCTCGGAAAAGAACATAGCGAGGGACGACCATTGTCCGCCAGGATGACGACTCCCAATCACCGCCTAGTGAGAATCACTCCGCATGGAATCGACGAAGCACGGAAGAGATTGAAGGGTCTGGTTGTTCGGACACCTCTCGTACCCCTCAATCTCGAGGACACCCCGGCAGAGATATATCTCAAGCTCGAGAACCTGCAGCCGACAGGCTCGTTCAAAGTAAGGGGAGCAGGCAACGCAATCGAGCTTCTTTCGCCAGAGCAGAGAGCGAAAGGCGTGTACACCTGCAGCGGCGGAAATATGGCTCAGGCCCTCGCCTGGCATGCGCACCGGCATCACATACCGTGCACCGCGATTGTGCCGGACACGGCTGCCGAGACGAAGCTCGCAGGCATCAGGAGATATGGCGCTGACATCATCCAAGTTCCGTTCGAAGAGGTGTGGAAGGTCGCCACGGACCACCTCTATCCTCCGCTCAAGGACCGGGTCTTCGTTCACCCGTTCAGCAATGCGCATATGATCGCGGGAAACGGCACGATCGGCCTGGAAATCCTTGAGGACCTCCCGGACGTGGACTCTGTGATAGTGCCTTTTGGCGGTGGCGGCCTATTCGCAGGCATCGCCATAGCAACGAAGCCTCGCAAACCTCAGGTCAACATGTACGGGTGCGAGCCGGACACGGCATGCGCCTTCGCTGCTTCCCTGGCGGCGGGATCTCCAAGACACGTGGAGCGAACCCCGAGCTTCCTCGAAGGCACTGGCGAGAGCGATGTCCTCCCTGAGATGTGGGACCTCGTGAGTCCGCTGGCGACCGGTTCTCTTGTCGTAAGTCTGAAGGAGGTCGCCTCGGCCGTCCGAATCTTGTTTGAGCGACATCGAGTCGTCGCGGAAGGCTCGGGGGCGAGTTCCTTGGCCGCGGCTCTCACGGGCAAGGCCGGGACGGGACGAGTGGTCTGCGTGATGTCGGGAGGGAACATCGACCCATCGACTCTCAAGAAGATCCTGGACGGGGGCGTCCCATAAATCAGTCATCAAGCCGCTTTGGAACCGAATCTTATCTCCCCCACTTCATGAGGTTCTGATGTTCAGACCATGACTTGAGAAAAGACCATAGGGGGGAAAGGCTATTCTCCCCAATCTGGAGGATTCGTATGAAAGTGTTCGCCTTGGGGGGAGCGGGGACTTATGGCCGACAGACAGCGAAAAGACTTGCGGGATCCGATCTTGTATCCGAGATTGTGATTGCCGGCAGGAACAAGGACACAGCCAGAAGCGCCGCATCTGAGATCGGGAACAAGGCCACCGCGGTTCAAATAGATGTTCTTGACGAACCAAAGCTAGCATCTCTCGTCAAAGGATACGATTTGATGGTCAACACAGCTGGACCAGAATTCAAGGTCGTCCTCCCGGCTCTTCGCTCGGCAATCAAAGCCGGGGTGAACTACTGTGATTTGTGCGCCCATGGCCCAACCACTGAGAGGGCCTTGGACCTCGATGCTGCTGCAAAGTCCTCCGATGTAACAGCCATCCTGGGAATCGGGCTTGGCGGGCTTTCCTCTCTGAGGATGATGCGTGCTGCGAGTCAACTTGACCAGGCGGAGGATATCAAGTGGTGCATCTTTCAGGTCCTGAGCATGTACGGAGAAAGCCCGAAAGCAGTCCTCGATCAATGGAGAAAGGTGGGCAAGGTAGACGCTTCGTGGCAGTTCATGATGAAGCTGGTTGCAGGCAAGGTCCGGCTCTACAGGGACGGCCGCTGGACAGAGGTAGATCCCTTCGAAGATGCGGTCCGCGTGACGCTACCGAACGGACGAGAAGTGACAGCGATGCCGTGTGCCAATGCAGAGGCGATCACTCTGCCGCGCACCCTCAGAAGCGTGAAATCCGTTTCTACCGTATTCAGCTTTCATCCCCCGCAATTCAATGAGGCATATTGCGACCTTGGGCGCAGAGTCGCCCGCGGAGAGCTCGACGAGTCCGCGGCGGCATTCTTGCTCTTTGAGCGCTTGGCAGAGCAGCCTGCCGCGTCGCTGGCCGCTCCGAAAGGCTGTGGGGACGGATGGGTGGATTGGATCGAGGCCATTGGGACCAAAGAGGGTAGGCGCGTTCGCTACAAGGGCTGGACTGTAGGGGGATGGGACTCGACTTCAGGGCCTTTGGCGACGGCCGCGCTGAAGATACTGCGAGGAGAAGTCCGAACAAGGGGCGTGTTGCCGCCTGAGTCGTGTCTGGATCCCATGAGTTTCTTCGCTGAGGTTGCCAAGAATGCGGGAGTTGAACCTCCCGATGGTAGACTTCTCCAGGAATCATTCGAAGTGTTGACGAAGTCATAGCGCGAATCCCATCGAATCGGAAAAGCATCGTGCAATCTGTCCCCGCACATTCGGAAAAGACCTCTATGTTGAAGTGTCCCCTCTCAAACTTCCATCCATTCTTCAGCAGGAGATAAGGGGCCGTCCTGAACAAAGAATTCTAGACATTCTATCTCGATCGATAATGTCCCCTATTCTGTCGATTCATATTTGACCTTCTCTGACCTCTTTGTTGTTTTGGCGGTGGTCTTGCAGCAGCGCCAACAGCATTTCTTGCTGTGTTAGAATGAAATGAATGAGACATTACTTCGATATTCATTCTTATGAGGCTCTCGATCTCTCTCAAGGCATCCCGTTCATGGCTTGCGCACAGGGAATATGCAGTGCCCTTAGCTCCTGCTCTTGCGGTGCGGCCAATTCTATGAACATAGTATTCAACCTGGTCAACAGGTAAATCATAGTTTATCACATGGGATATGTCATCAATGTCAATGCCTCTTGCAGCAATGTCAGTTGCAACCAGCACTCTTGCATGTCCTGATTTGAAATTGTCTAATGCTCTTGTCCTTTGACCCTGTGATTTGTTACCATGTATGGCTTCAGCCCGAATGCCCTGATCAGTCAGCAGCTCGGCGACGCTATTGGCTCTTCTTTTTGTTCTTGTGAATATCAGTACACATCTCAAATCTTCATGTTTCAGCAATTCCAATAAGATCGCGATTTTGTTTCTTTCGTCTACAAAGAGGACTTTCTGTTGAACTAGTTTTACTGTGGTTGCTTGAGGAGCAACTTCAACGCGCACAGGATGACGGAGCAATGTTCTTGCAAGTTCGCTTATCCTTTGCGGCATTGTTGCTGAAAGAAATATTGATTGTCTGTGCGTCGGCAATTTCGAAATGATTCTCTTGACATCAACTATGAATCCCATGTCAAGCATTCTGTCAACCTCATCGAGAACAAGGAATTCTAAATGGTTTAGATTCACGTAACCCTGATTCATCAAGTCCAATAATCTGCCAGGTGTAGCGACCAGGACATCAACACCCTCGGAAATTGCTCTAACCTGAGCGACTTGGCTGACACCGCCGAACATCACAGTGTGCCTGAATCTCATAAATGAGCCGTAGGTCGCAAAGCTTTCGTCTATCTGCGCAGCCAATTCTCTTGTTGGCGCAAGAACTAGAGTTCTAGGAGACCTATGGATAGTACGCCTAGGTGATTGTGACATCAACTGCAATAGGGGCAGAACAAATGCAGCAGTCTTTCCTGTGCCAGTTTGTGCGATCCCGATCAAATCCTTGCCTTGAAGAATATGAGGGATTGCCTGTTCCTGTATTGGTGTTGGCGCAGCATAACCCTGTTTGGCAACCGCCTCCAGAAGAGGCTCTATGAGCTTAAGATTTCTGAACGTCATTTGTTCCTCTCTCCAATCGTCATCCCCGCAGCGGGAGATAAGGGTTCTTCCTGACAATGTGGACTATGGGGGCTTCTCTTTTGATCCCGGTGATTCTGGAGGCTCCCGTGCTTGTCGCGATTTGGACAACAGGGTTGGCCTCGACCATTACTTTCGGCAGCGGAGCGATCAAGAACAATACCTGGATGGATGGAAACTATGATTAGTCTTCGCAGATATTCAAGTCTAGTGCATTCGCCTCTTTGAACGGATCCATCGAAGCGGTCGCAACCGCATTGAGCCATCTGCTAATATAGGCGACACTGGTCATCGCCGGAGTTCGGCCCCCTGACAGTGCTTCTCGGGGCTGGACCTCCTGATTGAGAATCAGCCAGACATTCAAGCTCAAGTCTGGCTCCCTGCAAACTGTATTTCCATGGATAGATCTCGGCTAGATAGCCGAGAAGCTCTCGACAGTCCTGCGGTCCAGCGCCTTGACCACCTCGACCAGTAGTCTGATCGTGTTCTCCACGTCCTTCAAGCTCATCATCCCAGCATGAGCGTGGATGTGTCTTACCGACACGCCAATCACAATCGTAGGGCATCCGGCGTTGGACAGGTGCACGATCCCCGCGTCAGTCTCTCCACCCTCTCCCCCAGTCTGTGACAGCTGATAGGGTATACCGGCCCGGTCCGCGACTCCCAGAACGAGCTCCAGCAACCCCTGGTTCGGGATCATCGATGGGTCGTAGGTGGTTATGGATGGACCGAGTCCCATCTTCGTCGGGGCGTCCTTGGCGTCGATGCCGGGGATGTCGCCTGCAAGATCGCAATCGACTGTGAGGCACACGTCGGGCTTCACGATGTATGCCGTGGTCCTCGCTCCTCTCAGCCCCACCTCCTCCTGGGTCGTGGCTGCTCCCACGACGGTGTTCGGATGGGCGATCTTCTCTTCTGTAAGTATCCTCACGACCTCGGCTGCTACGAAGACCCCTGACCGGTTATCGAACGCCTTGCCGATGGCAACTACATCCGACCCCCGCCTCTTTCCGTCGCTGAACACCTTCTTGGTGATTGTAGAATACGACGAATCCGGGACGACGGGGGCACCGACCCCTATGCCCATGGCCTCTGCCTCGTCCTGGTTCGAAGCGCCCACGTCGATGAACATCTTGTCCTGCGAGACCACCTTCGACCGCTCCTCGGGCGGGAGCAGGTGAGGTGGCTTGGCCGCTATGACTCCTGGGACCAAGCCCTTCGAGGTCCTGACCTTCACTCGCTGTCCCAGGAGGACCTGGTCGAACCAGTCTCCCAACGGGTTGAACGTGAGATATCCCAGCTTGTTCACCGAGGACACAATGAACCCGACCTCGTCAATATGAGCAGGAATGAACACGACCGGCTTGGCGGTTCGCCCTTTCTTGGTGAACATCAGGGAGCCCAGGTTGTCGGTGAAGATATCATCTGAGTACTTGCCCACGTAGTCTCTCAGCATCCTGGCCGGCTCCTTCTCGAACCCGGAAGGGCCGAAGCAGTTGGAGAGACCTTCAAGAAAGGCTGCGCTCCTGTCGTTCAGCGTACCATCCTTCGGCCAGAGAACATAGGAACGATAGATGAATGTTGCTATTCATGCGCGAATGTGGTCACACGAATGTGATCACACGCATGGGATCAGTCACGAAGAGAATGCTTTCGATGAACTCATATCCGGTTGCGGGAACCCTCTGATTGAGAAAGAGCCAGATGTTCAAGTTCAAGTCCGGCTCCAAGCACTCATGTGAAGATTCTAGATTGACTATTCTACGGGGGTGAATCCCCACAGCCATGGAATCGAGTTCGCGTCCTGTTCAATGCTGGATAAGTAACATCCACAAGTCAGGTTAGACATACCATTATAGACCGCGAAATGATACCTTTTTCCTGGGATGATTCAGGTGAATGAGGCCGTTGGGCATAGAGCAGCTCTGATTGGGGCACTATTGCTGGTGGGATCGTTGGTCGCGCCCCTCTCTCTTTCGAGAGTTGCGTCGGCAGATGACCTAAGCGTGACTGGAACAGCCTCGCCGAGGATGATCGATGCGACTCAGAGCGTGACCTTCACATGCGATCCGAGCGGCGGGACGACACCATACAGCTACCTCTGGGACTTCGGTGATAGTTATGGGATGAGCCCCGATCAGAACCCGTCTTACGAATATGACAATACAGGGACGTGGACGGCGACGGTCACGGTGACCGACGCTCTCGAAGAGACTGCGTACTGGTCAGTCGATATCACAGTGAATGAATTGCCAAGCGCGACTGGAACGCCAGCCTCGGCGACGATCGATGCGGGTCAGAGTGTGGACTTCACATGCACCCCGAGCGGCGGGTCAGAATCGGGATACACCTTCCTCTGGGACTTCGGAGATGGACCTGGGACGAGCACCGATCAGGACCCATCCTACATCTTCCCCAGCGCGGGGACGTTCGATGTGACGGTCACGGTGACCGACGATCTCGGCGGATCATCCAGCCCGCAGGACATCGGCACGATCACGGTGAACCCCTCGCTGAGCGTGACTGGGACGGCTTCGCCAACGGCCATGGATGCTCCTCAGACCGTGGATTTCACATGCACTCCGAGCGATGGGACTTCGCCGTACACATACTCCTGGAGCTTCGGAAATGGCGGAAGTAGCCCCGATCAGAGCCCATCTTACGAATACGACTCGACTGGAACATGGACGGCGACGGTCACGGTGACCGACGCTCTCGAAGAGACTGCATACTGGTCAGTCGAGATCAAAGTCTATGATGTCCATGATCCGATAGTGATATTGAGCGATGACGACTTCACATTTGATAACGGAGTTGTGTCCGGAAGCGGGACGATCGACGTCCCGTACATAATAGAGGATTGGGACATAGACGCCTCCGGTGCGATAGGGATCGACATAGAAGGAACCGACGCGTATTTCATAGTCAGGAACTGCTACATCTGCGACGGGATCGGATCAGGCTATTTCGGCATCTCCTTGTACAGTTGCGTGAACGGCATATTGAGCGACAACACCTGCTTGAACAATCTGGCCGGCATCTACCTTGAATCCTCGGACGGTATCACCGTCAGCGACAACACCTGCACGGGCAACGACTATGCCATGTACCTCTACGATTCGGACAGCAACAACATAAGCGGCAACGACTGCGACTCGAACAACCGGTGCGGCATCTATCTCGAATCATCGAGCAGCAACGCCCTGACCGACAACCTGTGCTCGAACGACAATTATGGCATATACCTCACTATATACGACGTGGACCCGTCAGAACTCAACACCATCAGCAACAACACCTGTCAATACAACTACATCGGCATATTCCTCGAATGGACCGGCGACAACACGCTGACCGAAAACGACTGCTCAGAGAGCAACTATGGCATAGCTCTAGCATTATCGGACGGCAACACCCTGGCGAACAACACCTGCAGCTCCGACAGTGACTGCGGCATCTACCTCGAAGAGTCGAGCGGCAACACCCTGAGCAACAACACGTGCTCGGAAGGTTACTATGGCATATTCCTGAGCTATTATTCGGAGAGCAACGACCTGATCGACAACATCTGCTCGTACAATACCGAAGGCATATACCTCGATGAATCGAGCGGCAACACCCTGGTCAACAACACATGCACCTGGGACTATGGGGGTGGTGATGGCCATGAATGCGGCATCTATCTCTACTCATCGAACGACAACACCATCAGCGGCAACAACTGTTCGGACAACGACTATGGCGGGGGCGGCAGCGGCATATATCTCGATTCGTCGAGCGGCAACACACTGAGTGACAATATCTGCTTGAACAACTGGGAAGGCATCTACCTCTTCTACTCGAGCGGAAACACCCTGAGCAACAACAACTGCAGTTCGAACAATAAGCTCGGCATAAGTCTCGAATCGTCGAGCGGCAACATCATCAGGAACAACATCTTGGATTCGAACAGCAATATCGGCATGTTTCTCCAACAGTCGAGCAACAGCAACACCATCAGCAACAACACATGCTCGAACGCTAATTATGGCATATGTCTCTCCTCGTCGAGCGGCAACACTGTCAGCAACAACACCTGCAGTCTCAGCTATTTTGCTGGCATGCGTCTGTCCTTGTCGAGCGGCAATATTCTAAGCAACAACACCTGTTCGAACAACTATATCGGCATGATTCTCCAACGCTCAAACAGCAACGCTCTCAGCAACAACACATGCAGCTCGAACGATGAGTATGGCATGTACCTCTCCGCATCATCGAACAGCAACACCCTGAGCAACAACACCTGCTCGGAAGATTACTGTGGAATATACCTCTACTCGTCGAGCGACAACATTCTGGACAACAACACATGTAGCTCGAATTATTACTATGGCATGTATCTCGGTTCATCGAGCGACAACACTCTGGACAACAACACCTGCTCCCACAACAGCAACGATGGCATTCAGATAAGCTCCTCCGACGCCAACTACTTCCGCAACAACACTTGCTCAAACAACGGCGGCAATGGCGTCAATATCGTATCGTCGAGCAACAATGAGATTGTAGGCAACCTTTTCAGAAACAATGCGCTGTATGGCGTCCGGGCAGACTCGTCCACATCCTCGAACATGATCTGTAACAACACCATCGCCTACAACAACGGCGCGAGCGAGACGCGCGACCCCGCTCATATACAGGCGTACGACGACGGCACTAACTTCTGGAACTCCGCCGGGACACCCAACGGTTACGGTAACTACTGGAACGACTGGACAACACCAGACGCCGACAGCAACGGCATAGTGGACAACCCCTACATCATAGACGGCTCGTCTGCCTCCCAGGACAACTACCCACTGACGATACCCGAGTACCTGCTGACCAAGGTGATCGAGGGTCAAGTCAGGGACCAGATGGGCACACCTATCCCGGGGGCGCAAGTCAGCGTGACAATCATGAACGGGAAAGTAGTCATCGTCACAAAGACCACGACCACGGACGCCAACGGGTACTACGTCGTGACCTTCGACCAGGACGAATGGGGTATCGGCTACACGATAGACGTGACGGCGGAGTACGGCGAGGTGCAGCAGACTGAGACTATTGTGGCGGACGGCTCGACGGCCCAGACGGTGGATATTCAGTTTCCGTTCGAGATACCACAATTTGGAAGCGCGCTTGGATTTCTCCTCGCTGGCGCGCTGGTTGGCGTAGTTGGCATGATCTTCCTGAAACGCAGGCGCAGAGGATGATGTCAGCTCGGCTTGCTCCGCCCTGGCGCGAGGACAGTTGTTCATGTGAACTGCGACCCTCGGGAACAAATCGCTCGATTGGCTGTCTGGGAAATGGCTCAGGAAATGGTATGAAAGCTCTGGATGGTCGCAGCGATCCTCTGATTGAGAGATGGCCACACCTTTGATTTCACATAGCGTGGACTCTGAGCCTCACCTGTCACGAAGAAAGTGGATGAAGAGGTTTCTATCTCGGTACCGGAACCCCCCTGATCGAGGAACAACCGGATGTTCAAGTCCGTCCTACTTCTTTACCGCGTAGTAGAGAACAAGGGCGCCCAGAAGTCCGAGCACAACATCGCCTGCGTATTCCACATCCGTCTTCGACCATATGCCCGCAGTCGCGAGTATCGACTCCGCGGCCCAGAACACCAGCAATCCTCCCATGACCAGGAGAAATCCGCTAATCGTCCGTGGGCTGGCTTCCTCGACCGCCTTCTTCACATTCATCACACCCGTGTTGTTTTGGTTCTGCATATTTCACGCCTCCTTCCTGAAGATAGGTAACCCATAGGTTACTAATAAAACTTTCGAGTTACTAATTGCACCTGTGAGGGAGTTTAAATATACTCCATACCACTATCGGAGAGTGATGCCGAAAGTCGTTCCGGAATACAGGGAGCAGGCGAAGGAGCGGATCCTCAAGGTCGCGCAACAGGTCTTCTCTGAGAAGGGTTACTACGAGACGCGCATGGAGGACATCGCCGACAGGTTGGGGGTTAGCAAACGCACGTTGTATCTGTACTTCAAGAATAAGGAGGAACTCTTCAGAGCCATGAGCGCCGAGGCACCCAACGAGATCAGGAAGATGCTTCGCAAATGCTTCGAAGGCGGAGGTCCTGGCCTGGCCTGCGGCGCCTTCTTCGACTTCGCGGCAGCAGGGCCGATCTCCGGGCTCGAATTCGAGACAATCGCGGCGGCCTCGAGGAATCCCGCACTAAAGAAGATCGAAAAGGAGCTCTTTGAGAGCGAGATTGAGATTGTGTCGCAGTTCCTCCAGGAAATCAAGAAGCGAGGGGCGCTCCCAAAGGACTTCGATGCCCTCCGCATGGCAAGGGTTCTGATCGCGCTTCACAGAGGGCTCATGGCCGACCTGATCATGGACGCCAAGAAATCCGAAGTGAGGCAGGCTTGGATTGATGCGACGAACCTCATCATGAGGAGCACCTAAGCGGTTGATAGAGACTGCGTTGGCTTCCCCTAACAGTTATATTGAAAGTATGGGATTGTCCTCCTGAAAGGATGCTTGACAAAGACTTCCTGAGGGGGATCGAATTCGGCCTCGTTGGTGGGGTCGTAGGAACCATCCTGATGGATATTGTGATGGTCGCGACATTTCTGATCGTGGGAGCGCCGTGGGACACCTTCTTCACGATGGTCGGGGAGAAATTCGGAGACGGCGCAGTGATCGGAATTGCCCTTCACAATGTCGTTGGTCTCACGGGAGGATTCGTTTTTGCGTTGGCGGTCCTGAGCATCCGGGCCCTTCGGATTGAAAGCAGAAGGAAGGGGCTTGCGTTTGGCATCGCTGCCGGAGCCATAACCATACCGGGAGGTTGCATCCCGTTGGCCATATGGCTCGACAAAACTATTCTGACCGTTGTAGCTTTCTCGGCTCTCCCTCACATGGTGTGGGGAACCGTTCTTGGCTTGACTGTGGGTTACGGATTGCTTTCCCTGAAGATCCGACCCTCCCCTGCTTGATGCATACATGGACCGAAGTCGCCCGACCTCCGAGACTCCTTCAGATTCTGACCCGAAAAGTTCTTAAAAGCAACTGCAATCCCGTACTGGGGATTGAATGAAAGCATTGGTTGCCTATTTGTCTTCGACAGGGAACACGAAGAAGATTGCTGAAGCCATCTGCGACGAAATCAGATGCGACAAGGACATCATGAAGGTCGACGAGGTCCAGGATATCGGATCCTATGATATTTCCTTCCTCGGGTTTCCGGTCCACGGGTACGGGCCTGACAAGAAGACAAAGGAATTCCTGGAGAGGCATTGCACCGGTGGACGCAAGATAGCACTCTTCATAACGCATGCTGCACCGGAGGAAGAACCGGAACTCCCGGGCACGCTCGCGAAGTTCAAGCAGGCCGCTGCTAGAGCGGACCTCCAGGGGGTCTTCGACTGCCAGGGAGAGCTAGCCAAAGGCGTGAAATTCATTATGAAGATAGCTCCAAGCAAGAAGATGAGAACACAAGCAAGGATGGACAACAGCAAAGGACAGCCAGATGCAGCTCGAGTGGAGAAGGCCCGGGCATTCGCTCGAGAGACTATGAGCCGGATGGACTCTTCGAAACCGAGTTAGTACTCAGGACGAGCTGAGAATGGTGGTGGCGAACTCCTCTACCTTTCCCTGCCAGCCTTCCTTCAGCGGCCCCTTCATCGTCTCCGCTGAGACTAAGAATATCTTGTCGACAACTTTCACCAGCCCCTTCTCCCTCAAGATCTCGTCCAGGATGGGTATGGTCTTCCTCCATCGGTTAAGTTCTTCCTCCGTCGGCATCTGCCCGGTCTTCTTATTAGGCACCGCGTCACCGTGGGTCGCGAATATGGCATACTTTGTCCCCGACGGCAGTGAGACCTTCTTGATGAAACGGCGCATGCTCCCTAGTGGCCCGCCGAATCGCGTGGGTGACCCAAAGACGTACAGGTCGGCGAAGGGGAGCTCCTTAGGCTTCGACTCATCGATATGATGCACGTTCACCTGGTGGCCCTTGGTCTCCATGACCCGCCGCAACTCCTCGGCGACCTTCGCTCCGTTCCCGAACTTCGAGGCGTGATATAGCTCAATCTTGATGAGAATCCCCCAATCAATGGCGAATGCAACTAATCTCTCTTAATGATAACTTACGAGCCGGCGCTGCGAGATATAGTGGCTACCCGCACCCGCATGAGGGGGTCACACCATATGCCTTTCCGAGCGATTCATGTCGATGGCCGCTATTCGTGTGTCTTTGGGTGATATGATTTCCTGGCGCGGATGAAACCGCCTGACGGCCGTCGAAAAGAACATGATCTCTGCCATCTTAGGCCGAAACCGCCTTTCCTCCCCTTAGGGCTTTTCCGAGGCGAGCCTCTAAGATGGTCGTTGCGGCAGGCCTTATAGTTTGAACATGATAGAGCGGGGATGTGATATTGAGTGCCAGTTCTCAATGTCGCCTGGAATGATTGAACAATCCTTACCGGTAAACATCCCTTGCGATCAGCATCGCACGTGCGAATCTCTACCACATCTAACTGGGAATTGTGAGAAGTTTGGACTCAGATTTGGAACATTGACACAAGGTCATGAATTGTAGTGTACGAGGGTGACAGCCCGATGACAAAGCGGAGGAGGAGCCTTCGGTGGCCAGAGGCTCCGACAATAGCTCACGCCTTGACTCGGTTACTCCACGCTAGTGAAGTCCGAATCAACGCAATCGGCACAGTCTTTCATAGCCCGAGTTCACATGTATATGGTCTTCTTGTAAACCGCCGTTGCCGAATGATCTTTGTTCATTGTCACAGTCACGTCCAAGGTTCTGTATGAGGAGCCATCAACCCTCCAACTCATGAAGACGTAGTGATACTGGCCGACAAAGAAGTCATAATCGGCACTCAAGGTCACCAGGGTGCCCGACGCGTATGAATGAGTTCCTGCAGCCGGATCTGTACACGTCGAGCTCGGTGCACTCACAGTAAGGGTGTACGTGCTCCCCGGCAGAATCTGAAACGTGCATGTCTTAGTTGCCTCGAGGTTGGACGCACGGTCGGCCGAGAAGTATTGGAGCGTGTGGGTTCCAAGCGTTGTCGCCCAAAACGGCCCAGTGTAAGTGGACTGTGTGCCGTCGAGGACATAGTATGTCACCATGACTCCGCTGCGATCATCGGTCGCCGTCAGTGTCACAAGAACGTTGCCATTGAAACTGACGGGACCCCCGGTACCTGACATGGAGCACTGTGTCACCGGAGCTACTCGGTCAACAATGAGCGCGGTCGAATGGGTGTACACGATGTTGCCTGCATTGTCTCTTGTCTCGATGTGGAAATACCATGTGCCGTCGGCCAAAACATCGCTTTGTGCGTGGAGATAGTCAGTGGGCAAGCAGAAGTCATACATGTCCCCATATGTCATCAGCGTTGGATACTGGTTGAAACTGTAGAAGTAGAGGTGAATCCCGCTCAGCGCATCATAAGCTGCGTTCCACCACACATCGTATACGCCCGAACCTGACACCTGACCGGTCGGCGAGATGAGTGCTATCGTCGGCGTCGTTGGATCGGTATTGTCGACCTTGAACGCAAGAGTCTTCTGACCTTCCACATTGCCGGCCCAATCGACAGAGTAGTAGAGGACAGTGTGGGAACCGTCAGCGAAGCTCGCAAGGGGTGATGAGTACGCCGACCACCCACCTGAATCCCGGTTGTACAGCGTGAATTGGACACCGCTTTGGCTGTCAGTCGCCGTCAATGTGAGGACAACGGGGACATTGTACCAATCTTGTTTGATTCCTCCAGGAATAGTCGCTGTTGTTACTGGAGGTGTCGTATCCGTCGCATGGTGACCACCAGCCATTGCAGTGGCTGCGATGGGATTCTGCGCGTCAGAGGTCCAGAGGAAGACAATCCCACTAGACATCGGAAAGACAATCATAATGCAGGCACACAGTACCATCAGCCGCTTAGAAACATGAGTCATCCTTTTCCTCCAAGATACGAAATGGAAGGCTTTGTTGCGTATTTCTATGTTGTGCGATGCAATCGCTGAATCCAGCCATGATTTGGAGGAAGGCAAGATCGACGAGGAAAAGACCATGGGGGAGGAAAGACGAAAGATATCTGATCGGGGTTTTCCCCTTCACGTTATCTATCCCAGTTCGGCAAACGCGCACGAAAGGCGCAACTTCCTGGTTCAGGGCATGCCCCCTCGATGCCAAGACAAATCACTGCCTCTGAATCCGAGCGTGATACAAAAAACGTGTCAGTATCTGACGGATCAACTCAAGAGAAAAATCGTAAGGGGTTTCGTTGCTCGCCAAAGTTGTGAGTGCGTCCTGGCTACTTCTTCTTCTTTTTCGTGATTGGCATGAGCCAGTCTTCCATCTCACGTATCGCGACGGCTCTCACGGTTCCCGGCAAGAGGAACGTGTTCTCCTCCTGCGTCATCTTGTCCAAGACCTTGTCCTCGAGGTCATACATTGCGTCCCAGTCGCTCCATCTCTTGAACTGCCAAATCCATGCGACATCGAACTTGGCGAAGCCCCCGGTCGCGCCGTACGCGCCCATCAGCTTCCAACCTTGTGGAGCCCTTTTCTTGTACTCTCCAATGGCTTTCAATGACCACGCCTTGTACTGCTTCTCCTTTCCTTCCTTCAGTCTGGCTGTCCAGATGTATAACACCTGTCTTCCTCCATCAACCTCGAACCCACATCCGAGGCGGTATGCCGAATCGTCCTGTCGAGTACTTGGGGTTTCTTGTCCGGACATCGACAGATGACGGATTTGCCAGGAGTAGACTAGAACTCCAAGAAGGGCCATGCGGTAACGGGTGGTCGAATGAGTCTTACTGCTACAGGATCGCGAACTAAAGAAGGAATGGTCGATGTGCCGGGCGGCAAGGTATGGTACAGAATCGTAGGTGCAGGAACCAAGGGAATTCCAGTCCTCACACTGCACGGAGGACCAGGAGCACCTCACGACTATCTTGAGCCGCTGGAAGACCTCAGCAATGAACGACCAGTAGTCTTCTACGACCAGCTAGGGTGCGGCAATTCGGACAAACCAAACGACAATTCGTTGTGGACCGTTGATCGTTTTGTGGAGGAACTCGCCGTCCTGCGCGAGTTCCTCGAACTGGACAAGGTCCATTTGCTGGGCCACTCCTGGGGGACAGCGCTCGCTGTAGAGTACGTTGCAACGAGGAAGCCACGAGGAATCCGCAGCATGGTTCTTTCGGGACCTTTTCTGAGCGGGTCGCTGTGGATTTCGGATACAAGAGCCCTTCTTGCGAAGCTTCCGAGGGAAACCCAAAAGGCCATCCTTGATGGCGAAGCCGCTGGTGTATTTGACAGCCCAGATTTTCAAGCTGCGATGATGACTTTCTACAAGAAACATCTCTGCCGCATGGATCCATGGCCAGATTGCATAAACAGAACCTTGGAGAGGATCGCGCAGCCAGTCTACGTCTACATGGGGGGACCGAGTGAATTCACCATGACCGGGACTCTGAAGGACTTCGAACGAACTGGTGTTTTGAAAGAAATATGCGTCCCTGTCCTTTTCACCGCGGGCCAGTATGACGAAGCGGTTCCCAAGACCGCGAGATACTTCCACAGCTTGCTCCCGGGCTCCGAGATTCATGTGTTCAAGGGAGCGTCACATTGTCATCACGTCGAGAAGAGGGAAGAGTACATGCGAGTGGTAAGGGACTTTCTCGCACGTGCCGACGGTAGGGAAGAATGAGTTTCGCTCGGTGCAATAACCCCGTGATTGATAGGTAGCCATACCTTCGGGTTCACATGGCGCTGAATCTGAACTTCCATCTCATAGGGAAAAGGGGAGGTGCCTGCGCCTCGTCTCGGAAAAGCGCTTAGGGAGGAAAAAGCGAAAAGGAAAGGGTTTGAGCTCAAATGCCCAGACTGCATTGCACGATTCACGCAGGAGGCCAATGGAAATCCGTCCCCACTTGGCCGGGTGCAGCCCCTATATCGAACAGATCGGTGATCCAAGGCCAAGCGAACTCGTACTCCTTGGCCAAATAGCTGCCCGCGCTCCACCAGAAATCGTCCAAGCCGCCGATCATCTCAGGCGTGAATAGAACCTGGAATGATCGAGCGTCGAGCATCTTGACACAGCTGGAGGGCAGCGGTTCTATGGTGCGCGCAGCATAGTCCCACATGTAGGCGATGTAGCTAGATCCATCGAATTCCAGAATCAGCTCATACAATGTCTTGGGAATGACTTTGCTTGTTGGATCCCATGGACCATCCTCGATCCACAACATGAATCCCACATACCTGATTCCTGGCGGCAACGGATCCCCCGGCTGCGGGAGGTCACCGGCAACCTTCATGCTGAACACGTAGGAATCGCGAACTACCCCGAACGACACGGATACCATGTCGACATACGTCGCCTCCAGCAGCGGCGCGTTGCCTCCCCAGGAATTCTGGACATCTGCAACTGCCCTAGTCCCTCCCACAATTATGTAGACGTTGTACTTGCCGAGGTCTCCTGTCCTGTCCGGAATGGTGATCATCGTGCTTTTGCCCACAGTGCTTTTGCCCGCCGACACAGGCATGGATAGCATCAGTCCTACCACAATCGCGCTCAATACCGCCACCACTAGTTTCCTCATTCACTCCCTCCTCATCGAACCACCCTGGAGATGTTCGCTCCGTCCCCTTCTCTGGCCCTTTGTGCCAGTATGCAGTCCTTGATAACGCCAGTCGAAGTCATAAGCGCACGTCTAGGGAACAGATGAAATTGAAGTCATAAACGGCCGGCAAACTACCCTTTCATTCCGACTCCAATTGAAAGAAAGGACATTTTCAAAGGATGAATAGGGTGCTCAGCTTGCTGACCAGCATCATCGTATCCTGAGCCCGGAATGCAGATTATGCGTTCTGGCCTCCTTAGAAGGGCGCGCTTGGGCTACGGGCAACTTGTCTCGCCAGGTCGTGTATTTGCGTTCAAAGTAGTTAAGATTGAACATCATGGTCAGGACGTCTTCATCCTCGTTTATCTCTCTGAGGATCCTGCGCGTCTCAGTCATCTTGTCAGAGCAGAGAGCGCACAAGAGGAGACCTGGAATATTGCTGAATGACCTGACGAATGCGAGGGGGTACTTCGAGAGTAGCCTCTTGCTGACTTCTACTTTGTCAGAACCGTCCCTGAGGTTCACATGCACAATCGTGTAGATATCTTCTCCTGAGGCGGGATCCCAAGGCACGTTCAAATCTAGCGAACCCTCGGATATCATGTCCTCGAGATGCCGCCTGGCCGTCTTGGCCGAGACTCCAATCCTATCAGCGATATCCGCTATTGGTGTGCGCGCGTTGTCCTTGAGCGATGCGATAATCCTAAGGTCGAGTTGAGAGAGTTCCTTGTAGCTCTGCTTCCGCTTCCCTCCATCAATATAGTCAGGCTGAATCCCAGAATCGAGGTAGGCTATGCCCACGGTAGGCTCCGGCATCTCCCCTGCTCGTTTCACGAATTCGACATAGCTATCGAGTTCGGATATGTTTCTCAGCTCCCCGAGGACGTAGAGGAAATTCCATCCGGCCACGACTACAATCTTCGAGAATTCGCTTTCCCCCAATCTGTTCAGCGTCTCCTCGATCGATGCTGTCTTGGATCTACCGAAGACCATCACAGGGACTGCATCAAGGTAATAGATGGAAATGCCCGCAGTTATGCCTTGGATCACACCGATCTTCGTCAAGACTTGTATTCGGTGGTGAACAGCCTGCGTGGAGATCCCAAGTTTCTTGGCGAGCTCCCGGAGATGTATCCTGGGATCCGCAGATATCAGAAGCAATAGCTTCCGGTCAGTAGCATCCATTTCCTTCAGAACGCCAGGGCCATGCGGAGTATTGAACCTTTCTCATAAGGACCTGGATGCATGACCCCCATCGAGAGAACATTGCGTAGCGCGCTACCTGAACATTCTCGTTTCACGAGGAAAAGAGAAAGAAAGGTTCCTATCTCGGCACTGGAACCCTCTGATTGAAAAACAGCCGGTCTTCCCGGTTCACACACGGCTCCCCGCGGGAGAAGCTCATGAGGGAGTAAAGGCGGTTCGGCCAGGGAGCAGGCCGAGGATGCGTTGCAGCGGTCCAAGCCCTCAAGTCTTCGGAGAGAACAGTTCAGTCGTCCAGATCATGCCTGGGTTCTCTTGTCTCGCTGGGCTTATTCTCCAAGCCGGCGTGCACCGGCTGTCTCGGCCTTCTCATCAGCCTCGTGGCCCATAGTGCAAGCGCCAAGGGAACGATCAGGAATGGAACAGCGATGGAGACGAGCTGGCCCCAGTCAAACGATACTCCCAAGATCTTCTCCGAGGTGCTGTTGCCGTAATGCGCGGGGAGCAACGCGTGTCTGTCATCACTGCCAGGCGGTCCGGTCTGCTCATGGGTCATATCAATGTACATGAAAGACAACAGCAGGACGACGGCTATCAGGACTACCCACGAGGCGGAGAGCAGGATGATGATCTTCGTGTTCTCGTTCGGTGACAGGAGATCTCTTGCCTTCCAGGAAAGGCCGTAGTAGACGAACCCGTGATCCTCGAAGCGCTTCACAAGCCCTCCCTCTTCCATCTTCTTGAGATGCCTGAACACCGCGGCCTTGTCGATGTTCATAGACTCAGCGAGCTGTGAAACGGTCCTTCGCATAGGCTGAAGAGAATGGAGTATCTCCAGCCTCGTGTCGGAGGCGAGAGCGAACAACGACTTCTTGTCCAGCTCTACCTTCATCCGGTCAACCCCAGGATGGAAAGGGGGCTTCGGGAACATTAACTTCGCTCAACCATCCCCCTAGAGCGCCACTGTCGCATCCCCCTCTATGGATCTGGGGTAGGGCGTTTGTGGGGGCGCGTAGAAGACCAAGGTGCCCTCATGGGACAGGTCTTCGATGTTGTTCGCCTTCACCAGTGTGTATGATACTGTGTATAAGTGGTCCCCTATGTAGAGGGACCTCAGCACATTGGACCTGTAGGAGTTGACATCCGAATGCGTGATGATGCCCTTCAGCGAGATTCCGTTCTCCGCCGAAATCGTGAAGACGTAGGCCCCTGGCTGGTACTGGGAGGAGCTCCAGTCCGATCCATAGGAGTAGGACGAGACCGGAATCACGAGGATTCCCCTGTCGACATCGTACAGCACGGCCTTGTGGTTCCCTTGAGCTTCCGAGTACGAGTAGTCCGCGCCTAGCGCCCATTTGTCGACCTCACTCGGATTCATCGGGTCCGTGACGTTGTAGAGGGAGACCTTCACGTTGTTGTTCTCGCTCCCGATGCCCAACAGATGGTTCTTGTCGATAGGCTGGAGGTAGCTGGAGAAGCCAGGCATCTCGAGTTCGCCCAGGACCGAAGGCGACGAAGGAACGCTCAGGTCGATCACGAACAACGGGTCCATCTGCCTGAAGGTGACGAGATAGAGTGTGTCCCCCACGAATCTGGCCGAGTAGATGCGCTCTCCGGGCGCAATCCCTTTGAGAGCCCCGACGAGCCTGAGGTCTAATCCAAGGACATAGACACTGTTCTTCATATTCGTCCAGGCCGTCGTGGTTGCGACCCTCAGGTATGGGCCGTTCTCATCCATTGAGAACTGATTCAAGAGCCAACCTACCACCTCTCCCTTTGCGGTAGCGGCCATCTGGGCGCCCTCGACAGTTATCCTGTATATAGTGGTCTTCGTCGAGTCTTCCTGCACCGCTACGGCACCTGAGTCATTGGAAAGGGCGATGCTCCCGGTCCACTTCTGAATCGTTAGATACAGTGCATTCTGAGACATGTAGATCGTTGATGCCCAGCCCGCGATGATTGACATAACATCGTGCGCCTCCGTACGAATGTTGACTGACAGCACGTTCAAGAATCCGCACGTCTCCCTGGTCTCGGGGTCGTAGTGTATCTTCTCCAAGGGGAGTGTCTCGCTCTGGCCTCCGATCCAAGTCTTCGGCGTCGCAATCTCGTCGCCGTAGATCCAAGAATAGGACTGAGTGACGAGGAAGACCACGTCGTTCGTCATCCTGGAAGTCAGGATCTCGCCCGAAACGCCGTAGGACGAAAGGCGTCTGGGGTTCTGCGCGTCCGATACATCGTACGTGACAACATAGGATCTCGGTCCCTCGTAGGCTATCGGGCTCAACCCATTGGGATATCCTACATCGTAGCGGTAGACCCCCCCATCATACGCGCTCGCTACAATAACCAGCCTTTCGCCAGACAGGTAGATGCCTTGGATGCTCATGGTCGTCTTCGTGTCCGTCATGCCCAGAACATCCTTGGCCTGTATCGTGGACACGTTTCGCATCTCCGAGGGCGGATATGCCCGTATGATCTCCACGCTCGTGTAAGAGACGATGTAGATGTAGGTCCCGTCCGTCTTCACGATGTCCTCTTCATCTACCCCTGAGACCTGGACGTTTGTATCTGAGTGCGGCACCGATCCCTGCGGCACCAATCCCATCGAGAAGCGCACGTCGCTGGGACCGGAAGAACCGTAGCCCGGGAAACTCTCGTTCCCCTTCTGCGCCGTCATGAAGTCCTTCAGACCGCCGTAGCTTCCGAAGGTTGACAGGAGATCATTCATTTCATGCGATCCAGACCCCATGTTCCGGACCATGTAGACTGCTCCGGCAGAGGATACGCAAGCCACGACCACGAAGACCAAGACCATCTTCGACACGACATTCATGGTAATCGGCACTATACTGGCCCCGTGTCTATATCAATGGGCCCTCCGCGTTGACTTCAAAGTCAACCATGATGCGTCCCCCCTGATTGAGAATTAGCCAGATGTTCAAGTTCAAGTCCGGCTCATTTCGGCGACCAACAATATGCTTTGATCTTGCAATACTCTCTGAATCCAAGTCTCTCGTATACTGGTAGCCCCATCTTGCTTGATTGCAGGACGGCGAAATCGTAGGCCAATCCCTTAGCGACCAGGAGCGGCTCGCGAGTCAATGCGGCTCCAATCCCACGTCCTCTTGCCTCTTCTAGTGTCGCGACGCAGTATATCCCAGCCACTCCTTTGTGGAGAACAAGCAGAGACGTGGCGACGGGCTTTCCATCCAAGAGACCAAGATACCATCTCCGGGCATTACTGATTCCGTAGCACATAGCGAGCTCGCGCATCCAAGTTGTCGTCTGCTTGTCGGCCCCGAACGCCTCCGCGAAGATTCGGGCACATGACCCAAGGGATTCAAGGTCCTCCGCGGAGCGAATCTTGAGGCCAGCGAGTAATGGTTCAGAACCGACGGCGTCCATATCTATCGCCATTCCAGGTCTAGTCCATCCCGGGGTCATACCCAGACTCTCGAGGTAGCTGCCCAATTCTGGTGGCTTGCAGCGGGGGCCAACGAAGAAAGTCATAGGAAGTCCCCTTCCTTTGAAGAACGATAGCGCCTCATCCGTCCTCCCGGACATATTCTCTGAAGTGAATCTCGCGGCCAATACGCCATTAAGTAGGGCACTTGGAGCCCCGCTAGAGTAGAGGATCATATCCCCCTCACTTCGCAGGATGGCGTTGGGGGAGGCCGTGCAAAGCGTTGCGAAAGCGTCCACGAAGCTCTCGTCTATTGCTCGGGACAGCTCTTCATTCGAACGTTTCATTCTTCCCATCCTCATTTCAATCTCGGTTTCTTCGCTTCCTTGTCCCAAACCTTGTCCAACATCGAATGAAGTTCCTCTTTCGAAATGGCAGACTCTCCCCCGCCGAGATTGGCCTGTACCGATCTGACAATCGGCCCTTCTATGGCCCACGTCAATTCCCCCTCGTTTGCACATGGACAGTATCTGAACCGAGGATGCTTGGAGAACAACGCATCCATTACTGCATCTGGGATTATTCTTGGCCGTGGCTCCTTCGCGGCCGATCGCGCTGAGCTCGCAGCCCACTCGACGATCTCCTTGGCCTCTTGACCGAAGTACTTTGCCTTGTGTTTCTCCGCGATCCTCAAGATTCTAACAAGTCCTTTCTGCCAGATATCAGACGGGTATCTGCCTGGCTCCACCACACTGACTTTTACGTTATACTTCTCCAGCTCACTCGAGAGCGCATCAGAATAGGCTTCGAGTGCGTGCTTGGTCATGCTGTACGCACCAAAGTACTTCTCACTGGACAGTCCGTTGATTGAGGTTATGTTCACAATCCGCCCCTTTGATCTAATGAGAAAGGGGAGCATCGCATTGGTAATCCTGTGGACGCCGAAGACGTTCACATCAAAATCCTGGATCATGTCCTCGACATCGAACGTAGGAAGCGGCCAGCCGACCGCCACCCCCGCGTTGTTTACCAAGCCGAAGAGTCCTTCGCCCCTTTTCTTCACCGTCTCTGCAGCCTTCTCTACCGTCGCGGGCTTCGTCACATCCAGTCTGATTGGATCGACGTTCGGAATATGTTCGAGGATTCTCATGTCCGATTCTCTTCGAGCTGTAGCGTACACAAGATGTCCGCTGCTCGCGAGAATCTCGACTATCGCTCTCCCAATTCCGGTGCTAGCTCCCGTCACAAGAACGGGTCCACATTTCTTCATCACCATTTACTCCGACCACGAATCGTGTGCCTCCTCTATCTACTTTGGCGGATTTAGAGCAGCAAAAAACCCTGATTGACAAATAGCCAGACGTCTCGGTTCAAGTCCGGCTCCCTGAACATGAGGTTCTGCACACGGGATTCATCATTCGGGCGAATTCCCGTGGATGGAGGATCCAGTTACGGCTCCAAGCGTATCCTCGCCGAGATCAGCGCCCGGTCCAGACAGGGGCGGTCCATGCAGTCACGCCCTCCACTCCCGAGAGATCCGACGCGGTGGTCACTCTCAGATAGAAGTAGTGGGCGCTGGTCGATGTCAGCGTGGTCGTCCATTGGACTTTTGCGCTGTCGAACTTCATCTTCGCCACGACCGCTCCGCCGTCGGAGACTATCTCGACGAGCTTGATCGCGTCAACTGCGCCGTCGGGATCCAAGATCCGAACCGAGACTGCGTATTTGCCCGTGGGCGACAGAACAGATCCCATGACCGCTCCGTTGAGCGTGTAGTAGATCTGTAGGTTCTTGTCGAGTGTCGCGTAGCCCCGAGAGGCACTCATGGCAGCGTACAGGTTCCCCGGTGTGAGGCTCTCCGCAAGGAGCACGGTCCTCATATCGTTGCCCGAAATCCAATCGGAATAGTGCGTGTCCGAGTTGGCTGAGGGCATCAAGTGCCAACCAGCATCCAACGCCATGATGTAGCTGTCCTCGTAGACCACATCGTTGTAAGCCTCGATCAAGCCCATGCCAATGTCCCTTGTCGGAGTGTAGTTGGCGAAGTCCATGAAGTTGTCACTGACATAGAGCGGGTGGTTGAATTGACCGATCGCGCCTGGAGTCTGAGCAAGCCAGTCGTAGAAGTTGGACAGTCTGTCGAATTTGTATCCTTCGGGCTCCGCAGGAGGAACATCCGCGTTGTAGACGTTGATCTCCCCGCAATGCCCTAGCAGATACGCCTCGTAACCCGCCATCGCCACGAACTTCTTGGACGTGTAGAAGTTGGCGGCGGCTTGCTCGTCTTTCCACTCCACCGAATCCATGACCCATGCCTCGTAGTCGTGCCAGATCGCCCAATGGTCGGTAACGGCCATGAAGTCAGCACCAGCAGCGATGGCCGCCTTGTAGGCGTCCCATGGGGTGCTAGCATCGTAGGCATCCGAGTACCCAGTATGCGTGTGTAGGTCCCCGAAGTACAGGTTGTAGGATGTCGTTTTCACGTTACTTCCTGCAGAACTAGCGTTCTGGCAGGAGAATGGCACACTCATGACCGCGACCGCCACGACGAATAGGACGGCCTGAATTGTCCGCTTGAACATGTTGTCCCCTCCCCCTAGCTCAAAGGCTACTGGCGCCCCATATATCTGAAGAGAAGTAAGTACCTTTCTGCTTTCAGACGCAAGACGGTGCGCAAGACCTTTTCATCCAATAGTCATCGAGGAATAGCCTGTCGACCATCTCCTGAGAAAAGATGAGAGCGGTTTGGGAGGTGCTACGAACCGCTCGTTTCTGATACCCTTCCCGAGCTGCCATTCTGGAAGAGCTTTGTACCGCTTACCTCCGAGCCGATCGAAGAAGCGTACCAAGAACCCCTTTGGCCCACATCCCCGGGATGTACGACAAGGAAAGCCTGAGCACGGTCCGACTGTGCGACTGGAAGTCAACGGATTCGAGCGATCTCCTTGTAGCGGTAGCAGTCGACGAGATGGTCGTTCACCATCCCCGCGGCCTGCATGTGTGCGTAGCAGATGGTCGGCCCGACGAACTTGAACCCGCGCTTCAGAAGGTCCTCGCTCATCCGCTGGGCTTCAGTGGTGAACACCGGTATGTCTGCCGATCTTCTCCACTCGTTCCGGACCGGCTTCCCGCCCACGAACGACCACGTGTAGGAGTCGAAGCTCCCGAACTTCTTCTGGACCTCTAGAAAGGCTTTCGCATTGGTTATCGCGGCCTCGATCTTCCTTCGGTTCCGTATTATCCCAGGATCTGCCAGCAGCTTCGCGATCTTCCTTCCATCGTAGCGAGCGACCTTCTCAGGAACGAAATCGTCAAACGCTTTGCGGAAGTTCTCTCGCTTCCGGAGGATCGTCATCCAGTTGAGACCAGCCTGAGCCCCTTCTAGCACCAGGAATTCGAACAGCTTCCGGTCGTCGTGGAGTGGGACTCCCCATTCACAGTCGTGGTACTCGCATGACAGCGTATCCTCGGGATCGACCCATAGGCACCTCTTCTTCATGAGATCTCCCGACGTATCCCCCAGGAATCTGATTATATGTTGCGGAGCTAGAAGAGCGGTTCGAATAGTCCAGGTCGTGCGTGCGAGACGCCGGTCTTTGGTATCACTTCGTCGTGACAGCCTTCAAACCTTCCTCGAATATCGCCATGCCAGCGTCGAGGAGCTCATCGGAGATGACTAGAGCTGGCATGATCCGCGCGACGTTGGCCGCTCTGCCACCCTTCCAGACTATGAGCCCTTTCGGGAAGCATTCCTTCTGAAGCCTGACCAGAAGGTCTGCATCAGGCGAGTGCGTCGCGTCCTTCTTGACGAACTCGACGCCTACGTACAATCCACGACCCCTGACGTCGCCTATGGCGTCGAACCTGGCCTGGAGCTCCACGCATCGCTTGAGAACCTTCTGCCCGAGGCTCATCGACCGGTCCGCAAGTTTGTGGTTCTCCATGAACTTGATCCCCGCTACCCCGGCGGCGCATGAGAGCGCATTGCCGCGGAAGGTCCCGACGTGGGCTCCGGGAGCCCAAGTGTCGAGTTCCTTCCTGAAGACGATCCCCGAGATCGGTAGGCCGCTGCCCATCGACTTCGACACCGTCATGATGTCGGGGGTGATGCCTTCATGCTCGACGGCGAACATCTTGCCAGTCCTGCAGAAGCCCGTCTGTATCTCATCCGCGATCAGGAGCAGAGCGTTGTCGTCGCATATGCGCCTGACCTCCTTCATGTATCCCGCGGGCGGGACGATTATCCCGCCCTCCCCCTGGATAGGCTCGATGAGCAATCCAGCAGGCGCAGCCAGTCCAGTGTCGTTATCCTTGATGATATGCTCAAGGTAATGGGCGCATGCCAGGCCGCATTCCGGATGCTTCATGCCGAAGGGGCACCTGAAACAGTACGGATATGGAGCGAAGTATATCTCGGGAACTCCCGGAAGGTAGTTCGCTTTGGCAGCTCGCTTCGCTGTCAGAGACAGCGAGACTCCTGAGACACCGTGCCAACCACCTTCGAAGGAGACTATTCCCGGCTTCTTCGTGTGAAACTTCGTGAGCTTGATCGCGGCTTCGACCGCGTCGGCACCCGTCGGTCCACACATCAGAACCTTGGAGCTGTCCCTCAATTGCCCCGGAGCGAGCTCCACAAGCTTCCTTGAAAGAGCGACTCTGGGCGCGGATGGGAAATCGAGGCCATGAGCGAACTTCTCCGCTTGTTTCTTGATGGCGAGGACGACCTCTGGGTTCGAGTGGCCCACGTTCAGCGCCCCGACTCCTCCACTGAAATCAATGAAGATGTTACCATCGAGATCCTCGACGGTCGCTCCCAGACCTCTCGACATAGCCAGGGCCACCTGGTTCGGATAGACCAGTGCGTTCGAGTCGTACCTTCTCTGCTCTTCGAGCAGGGACGCAGACTTCGGGCCCGGGATCTTCTCGGACACCCTCAGCGCTCCCTGGAGGTTGTACCTGTGGAAATCATCCTTCACCAAGGATAGCTCACCTGCTACCTGAATGCCGATAATGGCTAATACGGTTGCGACAGGACGCCTCAGTTCACAACCGGCTATCTGCGCTTGGAGCAAGCTGGGCTTCTGCGACGCCGTGTCGTTCGAGCTCCAGGTTTCCCGAGCCCGGCGGAATTACTTTCCTTCAGAAGGCTCGGGAGAACGGCCAGTGTTCGCCACCGATGCGTGCAGACCTGATCGCTCCGTCCAAAACTGATATGAGATACATCCGCAATAGGCCCCAAAGGCTCGAACATGAAACCAGCACTGCTCGTCCAGGATATCCAGAATTTCTGTTTGTACGAACCTGACAGCAACCAGGAATTGAGGAAATCCGTGGAGAAGCGCCTGGATGTCATCAACGAGGCGATCTCCTTCCGACGATACGAGCCAGGAGACCTCTCAACATGCACTAGCCTGGCCGAGGACGCTTGGCCGCCGGGTCCAGGGATCGTCTCCAAGAAGCAGGAGACATCAGGAATGAAAGGCTACATCGGATATTCCGTGGGCCTCGCCAACTGGACTGATATGGCATGCGCGTCCGAAGGAGTTGTGGGCTTCTTGTTCGGCAGGATTGACAAGTATCCAGGGGCCCCCGTGCCGAAGAGGTCCCCACTCGGCGAGCTCCCGACGTTCATCAGATCGTTCTTCATTGAGAATCGGATGACCCCGAAATCCATCTCGTTCACATGGAGCCTCTTCCTCACCGAGCTGAAGGTCAAGCTCAGGATTCCGAAGTCAGACGCATCCATAGAGATGTTCATAGTATGCTCAAAGCACAGGGGAAAGGGAGTGGGCAGCGAGCTCATCGACAGGTTTCTCAGGGCCGCAAGGAAATCCGGATCGTCGCTCGTCACTGTGTACACGGACAACATGATGAGCAACTGGCAGTTCTATGAGAAACGTGGGTTCAAGAGGGTCGAGACGTTCCACGACAACATAACGTCCCACTACTCGGGGTTGGATTCCACAGGGATCATCTTCGCACTTGACCTGAGGGAAGGGAAACAAAAGACCGGCAGCGAAAGCACCTGAGGACTGGGTGGTGAACTTCATTTTTCGCGACGAAAGCAGATGACAGGGTTCTGTTCTCGGTGCCAAAACCCCATATTTGAAAAGTAGCCAGTCGTCCGGGTTCACACACAGCTCCTCGCGAAAGAAGTTCTTAATCTACAGGCGACGATTCGGGCGTGGCCGGCGCATGGATCGCCATCGTGACTTGAACGGGAGGGGAACAGGGATGTCAGAGAAACGAAGAGATCTGAAGTCTAGAGTCAGAGATGTCTGCCTCAAGAAAGGAGCCGTTGTTTTTGGAGTCGCATCGGCCGCTGATGTTGACTCTCTCCCGAGGGTGAAGATAGGGCCAACGATGAAGCGCCTACTAGGCACGAAGCTCAATTGGACTAAGAAACCATCGGAGGCGATGCCCGATGTCAAGAGCGTCGTCGTTTTTGGGATACTGTCGAGCGACGACTCCTGTGAGCTCGGAGTTCGCTTGGAAGACGGAGAATACGATTGGCCAGGGTACTATCCCCTGAATTGGATACGCCGCGACGCTGCGCGACTTCTCGAAGAAGAGGGCTACAGAGTCGCATTTCCATATGAGTCGTCTGCGCCGGACTCCTACAAGCGGGTCTTCAGGTTGGCAGGGATAGGGGCTTTCGGCAAGAATGCGCTCATAATCTCGACCAAGTACGGCCCTTGGCTCAGATTCAGCTACTTGCTTACAAATGCCGAACTTGAACCTGACGAGCCGTTCGAGGAAGATCTCTGCAAGAACTGCGATCGATGCGTCAAGGCATGCCCCGTCGGCGCCCTGAAACCTTACGTTGTGGATCCCCAGCGATGTCTGGTCGGCGTGCATATCCACTCGCCGATACCGAAGCGTCTGCGGCCGGTGCTTGATCAGTATGAACCTCAGCTGACGCCCGTAACTCACGTCATGTGCACGAGATGCCAGATCGTGTGCCCGTACACATCCGCTCGGCGGCGTAGGAATGTCTTCGGCCTGGTGCATCAATCCCCTGACTGAGAGATGGCCAGACCTCTCGGTCCACGCACGGGTCACAATGCCTTTGGGTGGATGATATCAGAGCGATAATCACACATCTTCGAGATCGAACTCAATTCGGTGCGTGCTGAGCAGACTGATGCTTACGGTCTGCATGAGTTCTTGCTTGCCGTCGAGATCTTGAGCGGGAAAATCGTAGGAGTAATCGATGCCAATCCTATGACCTCCCGCGGCGAGACTGAACTCCCCTACGAACTGATCAACCGGACCCACAAACTGGATGATCATAAGTCTGCCATCGAGGTAGACCGCCACATGAACATCGTTTGGCACGCGGTTGTTCAGCGACACCTCTATCTTGGACCATGGTTGAGTGTACATGAGGAGAGGCGCGACTACAAGTATCACGACAGCAACGGCCAGTTCAATCGCAAGCCGAGTCCTGCGGGACTTCCTCTTCACAATTCTACGGAGCTTCCGTTTGGCCGACGGCTTTGTAACTGCGCTGCGTTCGGGTAAGGCCGAGTCACCCTGGGTTCGAAAATCTCGGCCACATGCGAAACAAGACCTCATGCCCTCAATGTTCAGGGCTCCGCACGACGGACATCTCGCCATATTCCCCATCCGGAATTGCCGAGAGGCTTTAAGCATTTGCGCAGCAACGAGGAGCCGTCTACTGACCCAAGAAAATGAAAAAGGGAAGAGCCCGTTTCCGAACGGGATTCAAAGGCCTGCTGTGCTCCCAGATCAGGGTCCTGTGTCAGTATAGACGATGCCTGGATCCTCCTCGAACAGGTATGAGTCTGGATTCCAGCCAGTCATATGGTCAGTTCCGACATCCCCGCTCAGGACTAGCCACATCTTAGCAGCAGCGTTCGCATCGTATGGTGCTGGCAGACTACCTATGTCCTTCATCCCCGCGATACTGACATGGCCATTTGCATCAGCCGTACAAGTACCCAGAGGTATCAGACCGGTGCCCGGATATGGGTCCGGAAAGTAGATCAGTGTGTAACCTGTCCCGGGAGTCAGTTTCTGCGCATCAAAGGCGAAGTCAAACGTTGGTCCGGCTAAGTTGTACGTCAGAATCCCTGATGAGCCGCCAACCACAATGGACCAGTCAGCAGGATTCTTCTGCCATAGGTTCCACGTCGCGACATTGTAGTCGGTGTCATCGAACATGACCAACTTGCTCTCGAACAGGTACGGGACAAGGCCCTCACTGTCGATCGTCCACCCAGTCATCATGCGGGCTCCGCAGTCCACATCGCTGCTCAGCACCAACCATATCTTCGCGCCTGTGCTTCCATCGATATTCTTGTATGTCGTCGTCGCCGGATAGGCGTTCATATCGTATGGTGCTGGCAGATCGCCAGTATCCACCACCGCCTCGATGGTGACATCGCCACTCGCATCAGTTGTACCTGAAGCGAGACCCATCAGACCATGGCCCGGCCATGGATCAGGGTAGTAAATCAGGGTGTACTCCATGCTCGGTGCCAGACCGTGACCATTCATCACGAAGCTGAACTCCGTTCCGGACATGAAGTAGGTCATCTTGCCCCATGCTCCGCCTGGATAGACGTTCCACTTCCCGTCTGGAGCTAGGTACTTCTGATACATGTAGAGATGTGCCGTGTTGGACTTGCCAGCTTGGCCGTTGTTGCCTGCGAAGACCGCTGGAACTCCCAATACTAGGACGAATACGACCGCGACCGCAATTGCTATTACTTTTTTCATTCATTCACCCCCTCCCCGCAGGGCCATTGGGTATTTCCCCGCGCCCCCCCTCGGCGCCAGTGTGGGTGAAAAGGAGCAAGAAACTTGCGTAGAATCGAAAGCATCGCGCTCGCGCATGCTCATCAAGAATAGAAATGAGGCTCCCGCTCCATCTCCTCCTAACGCTTCCCCCCACTTGAGTCAGTCATCGACGCGCCGCTATAAGAACCCGAATGCATGAGGCATTAATCCCTATGAGATTCTCGCACAAAAACCGATACAGTCTACAGTGGAAACGCCATGAGAGATTAACGGATGTCGATAGCATGCACATGGCTCATCGTGGGAAAAGCAAGGCGTTTCTGCCTCGGCGGGGACGTCCGCAGACATAAAATACTGGCCTCGCAAATCGAGTGGCAGGTGATGCACACCACCGCCGCATCTGTCGCAGCTATAACCGGTATCATCGTCGCGCTCTTCTTCTGCTTCACGAACGGGTTCCAGGATGCTGGAGCGAACACGACAACAATCGTCGCCAGCAGGAGTCTCAACCACAGAAGGGCAGCGATCCTCGCCTCGGTTGCGGGATGCCTCGGGGCTCTACTCGGGGGCAGCGCGGTCGCGTTCACCGTCTTCGGACTGATAGACCTGCACGATGTGGGGCTCCTGCCGTTCGTTACACTGGCCGCAGTTGTCGGGGCGACGATCTGGAACCTTTTGACATGGTGGAGGGAGATGCCGTCCTCTTCCGCGTACGCGCTCATCGGAGGGCTGATCGGCGCGTCCTTGGCCTCTGCCGGGTCCAGTGGCGTCCTGTGGGGGCTCGGGGACCTCCTCGGGGCGTCTCACAGGCTAATCGGGGTAACGAAGGTCTTCATCTTCCTCGTGTTCGCAATCGCCATCGGGCTTGTCGGAGGCTACATCAGCCTTCGAGTATCCGCTCTGCTACTCAGGAACGCGAAGCGAAAGACGAACGAATCCATCAAGAAGGCCGAGTGGCTCGCGACGAGCGCCGTCGCCTTCGGCGCGGGAGCGAACAACGCCCAGAAGCATATGGGGATCATCGCCCTCCTCCTGGCATCCTATGAGGGGACGACCGCGTTCGAGATACCCCTTTGGGTGAGGCTCGCATGCTCGGCGGCGTTGGGGCTGGGAGCGCTCATAGGCGGCTGGAGAATCATGCGCACGCTCGGAAGGGTGATATACGAGATGGAGCCCGTGCACGGGCTCGACTCCCAAATCGTGTCGGCCTCTTCAATCGCGATATCCACGCTCGCAGGGTCGCCCATCTCCTCGACCCAAGTCATCGCATCTAGCATCGTGGGGGTAGGCGCGGCGAACAACGCCAAGAAGGTCAGGTGGTCCGTCGGGCGGGAGATGACCGTCTCGTGGATACTCACAATACCCGCCTCGATGATGTTAGCCGGTGCGACATTTCTCATATTGAAGATTGCATTGAACCTCTGAGGTGATGAAACATGGATGAACAGAACGCCGGACACGATGCCAGCAAGAAGAAACTCGCGGACAGGCTATTCCCTCCAAGGCACGATTTCTACAAGATGCTCCAGGACCAGGGGGACCAGACGGTCATAGCGGTGAAGGCCCTGGTGGACTGGCTCAAGGCGGGCGACTTGACCGACCCTCACGAGCTCGTCAAGATTGAACAGCACGCCGATGACATAAGGCACGACATGGAGGCGGTCCTCGTCGAGTCGTTCTCGACACCTTTCGACCGGCAGGACATATACAGCATCTCGAGGCAGATGGACTATGTCGTCAACTGGTCTTTGTCGACCGCTTTGGAGATGAAGGCTTTCAAGATCAAGCCCGACGCCGCCATGCTCGGGATGGCGGAGGCGCTCCTCAGAGGCGTGAAGTTCATGGCGGAGGCGATCAGGGTCATGCGGTCCGAACCCGCCAAGGCGGGGACCTATGTCCCTCTCATGAGGAAGGCCGAGCGGGAAATCGACGAGACCTACGTCAGAGCGCTCGCCCAGGCCTTCGAGGAGAAGGACCTGAGGATACCGCTCAAGAAGAGGGAGATATACCACCACCTCAGGGACGCCGGCAGGAACCTCGTGGCCACGGTCGACATCCTGCACAGGATCATCGTCGGGATCTTGTGAGTCTCTGGCCGGCTCACAACCTCTCCAGCTGCTCGTGACTCTGGACTCTAGCCTGATTGAGTTCGACACACTATCGGCATGAATGCATCGCGCGCACCAGTGGAACTAGCGCGCCCGGAACGCGACGGGAGCCGATGGGGACTTTGGAGCTCTTGAATGTGATCTGTGGTAGGCGTGGAGATATGCGATCGTCAGCAGTAGGTAGGTCACCGCGAGATAGGATTCCTTGCTGGAAATCGATTCGCTGACGGGTGAGATGTCCAGAGTGCGGTTCTGGACGATCATGACAATAGTGCCGAGTTCCTGAGAAAGAGCATCTCCGATCCATATGGAAACAAAACTGGCCCAGCCGAATGCGATGAAGAGAAGGGCTTTGCTGAGACCCGCTGTGAGCTCAAAGGCAACCAGGACATAGGTGGCATAGGTGAACAGCAGCGAGGCCGCGATCGCAGCCCCGAATTCCCAGTCCACCCACGAAGGAATCGATGCGTCGGACCAGAGACCGTACCAGACCACAGGAACTATGGCCAGCACCATGGCCGTGATGTTAAGGGCGAACGCCACGTGAGCGTGCCGGAATCGCCGCCTGAGGATCTCGTCCCACTCGAGACGGCCGATCCAGAGGACGAGGAGCCCGGCCAGTGTAACGAATGGGCCGAGTATGAAAATCAAGGACGCGAAGGGCAGTTCGTAGCTGTGGTTGATGTAGGTGTACGCCTCGAACGTCCCTTCGATCACAAACCCCAACAAGAGGATCCCAAGCGTCAGCCGAAGTTTGGATACCATAGGAGATAGTCCGCATATCTTCCGGCCCTCTTAAATGACCCGCCATAGAATCGACCACAGGTATAGTCCCATCAACGCGGGAAAAGACCAAATGGAACCTAAGACGATGTGTGCTCGAGGAGTCCGAGAAGATGGAAAAGACCAAGGTCAATACGCCCAACGGGCCAGCAGATGCGATGGAATTGGAGTTCAAGGTCAAGAGCGAACCATGGACCACATTGGAGTTGGAAGACGGTACGATCCTCCATGTCAAGATCAACATCGGCAAGATCTTTCGACTAGAGCAGTACGACCAGATGACGGGGGAACCCGCCTACCTGATCACATCCAACAACTTGATGAGATCCCAAGTGCCTCCAAAGCTCAAGAAATTCCAGAACTATCCGAAGGCGTCGAACCAAGAGGTCGCCTAGCGAGGCGCGGAAGAGATTCCTGATCATTTCAAGGTGGATATGAACCGGTGGGTGAATTCCTTCGCCATGTCGAGAGCGTCCGAAGCCAGCGGCCCCTTGAAACCGGTGACGGCCACATGCAGCACTTCCTGATGGACGCTCAGGCCTTGCTGCCTGGCTAGCTCCTGCATCCGCGTGGCTGCGCTCTTGTCAATCCTGCTGAGCCACTTCTTGCGCTTCTCTTCGTCCTCCGAGAGGGGGCCAACGGTGTCGAAGGTCACGATGGGCCTGCTCTTCCAATGCTCCTTGTCCAGCCCCTCCACGAATTCCTTGGCCTTCTTGGTCATTCGCCCCATCCTCGTGGGTGACCCCACGAACATGAAGTCACCCGCGGGCGCGACCCCGCCTTCGTCCCTGAGGGCTATCAGCTCGACCTCGTGCCCATCGGACCTTATCTGCTCGGCGATGGCCTCGGCCACCTGCTTGGTGTTCCCGTACACGCTATCGTAGGCGACTACTCCCTTCACAACATCAACCCCTTTATCCTGCTGCCACTCAGTTCGCTCTAGACCGGCTCGATCCGGACCCGACGATCTCGCCCGAAGCATCGGCACTCCCGAAGGATAAGTCTGTCGCCTGCGGCACGTTGGCGTAGCTGCGTCAGGCTCAACTTGCTCTGCTTCAGTTTCTCAATTCCGCCTTCTTGGAGGATGGACCAACGAGGGGACGAGGGGGCTCCACAGCGGCGCGGGAATCCAAGTAGATAAGGGTTGCCATCGCCCCGGACCCCATCGTAGATAGTCAGAGCACACCCTTAATAAACGGCACCCGGCAATTGAAACCCGACCTTGCGCGGATCGACATCCGGTCGATCTCCGAGGATTCGGGATGAGACAGTGGTTGGGCTAGATTCCAGGACATCCAAGATGAGAGGCGATGCCCAAGCTTCGATGCAGAACGGCATTCGACCTGCGACAAACGGAGCAGCCGGCATTCTCGAAGCCAAGAGCAATCCTCCTGTCACTGCAAGGCAGACGTCTCCAAACGCACAGCCTGGCCGAGATATCTCAAAGGACATAGTTCCCGGTGATGTCGCGAGGAGGATCAAGCAGGAATACGCCCATGGGAGGAAGGAGCCGGGGATGAGGGGGCTAGACAGCATCCACGGCCTGATCAAGCAACTTATGGAGGAAGAGCCGGACATCAATGAAGTACTGAAGAGCACCGCCAGGTCCATCTACTCCCAGTTCAACATCAAGGAGGTGTCGATCGGTCTCAAGTCCCCGGACGGCCTCTACAGATACGTCGCGATGTACGGCCTGAGGGACGAGACCTGGGCAGCACACCGGAAGCTCGCCTACACTGAAGCGCAGATGATGGACCCGAACTTGTACAAGGGTACGGAGATAAGCCATCAAACCAAGCTCTTCCTGGCCGAGGACAACCCGTACGCAGATGGCGAGGCGCAAACTCGCACCGAGCACCTTATGATGAAATCCAAGCGGAAGACTCCGGATGATAGCATCGAAGGAGACTACCTGGACGTATTCATACACGGGCCGAAGGACGAGATACTCGGATGGATCGAGACCTCGGGAACTTGGGACGGCAAGCTCCCTGATGCGCGGACCATCCGGAGCCTTGAGGTCGTTTCCTCGGTCCTTGCTCTGGCGATCGTGCGCCACTCTCCAAAGTAGGCTTGATGAGAGATTTCCCGTGGAACAATCGCCTGGGCAGAAGGTCACCAATCGAGTTTACATGACTTGCAGTTGGCAGAATCATGAGAACCGATTTGGTATTCCCTCGAGGGCGAATGAAGTCTTTGAAGACAAGCATTTGCTGCAACGCGGTGAAAGACCCTTCGAATCGAATGACCAGAATCCGACACCTATTTCTGCCTGAGAGGCGCTTGCGACTATGCCGGCTTGGAGGGGATCATGGTCCGAACTGACGCGACAACGGACGTTGTCAATCCGCATGAAGTTGCCCGCAAGATGAGAACGGACTATTCTCACGGGATCAGGGACCACGCGACAAAGGCCCTGGAGGATCTTTGCGAACTGTGCTGGAAGCTCGAGCGGTCCGACATGAATATCCAAGATTTCTTGACTAAGATAGCAGAACTGACCTCGAAGAATTTCGGCATCGCGAGCGTAACGATCGCGGTCAGGGACCCCGTGGACAAGCTCTACCGATACAAGGTCGTGAATGGCATCGACCAGGAGGCCATCGATGAGTTCAGGCGCATCGCCTATACGAAAGCGCAGGTCAATGACACCAGCACTTACCCGAGTCACGAGATCAGCAGCCATACGAAGGTCTATCTCACCGAGGAGCACCCCTACGCTCCGGGGGAGGAGGTCACATACAGGCGGCCCGGGTTGATCGGCATGAAGAGAAGGATGCTCACCGACAGCCTCGAGGCGGACTACATGGACTTCTTCTTTTACGGCCCAGACAAGGAGATACTCGGGTGGATAGAGGCCTCTGGAACCAGACTCAGGAAGCTTCCTGACGCCGCGACGATCAGATGGATCGAGCTCATCGCTATCTTGGTCGGGCAGGCGCTTCAGGTCAAGAAGTGAGGCGCAACGACCATCTTGTTCGGCATCAGCACAGCGTCCGAGTCCATTCGAGTTTCTTCTCCAGCACGGAGTGCTTTCTGTCCTGCGAAAAGACTATGCCCCCCTGAGAATTCGAGTACTACATCAGAGAATGGTGAGAGCCCATGACAGAGCAGCAGCAGGATTCGATGAAGGGCAAGATTGTCTTGATAACCGGCGCCACCTCAGGCATCGGGAGGGAAACCGCTCTCGGACTGTCCAAGAAGGGTGCGACGCTGATTCTCGTCGGACGAAACAGGGAGAAACTCGACCGAACCGTAGGCGAAATCACGTCTCAGACCGGGAATCAGCAGCTGGACTCCTTGGTCTGCGACCTGACCTCAATGGAGAGCGTTCGGAGACTCGCCGCGGATTTCAGGGCGAAGTACCCGAGACTGGATGTCCTCATCAACAACGCAGGTGAGATCGTGAGCGAAAGGAGAACGACCGTCGACGGGTTCGAGTACACGCTAGCTCTCGACCATCTATCACATTTCCTGCTCACCATGCTGCTCATGGACATCATCAAGGCGAGCGCACCCTCCAGGATAATCAACGTCAGCTCCTCCGCTCATACGCTCGGTCACATCGATTTCGACGATCTCATGGGCGAGAAGAAGCACGGGGCCATGAGAGCGTACGGCCAGGCCAAGTTGGCGAACCTGCTCTTCACCTACGAGTTGGCAAGAAGACTCGAAGGAACTGGGGTGACGGCAAACGCTCTTCACCCCGGCGTAGTGAGAACGAATTTCGGATTGGGAATGAAGGGCAGATGGAGGATCCTCCTCATGCTCGGAAAGCCATTCGCGATCAACGCCAAGAAAGGCGCGGAGACATCGATCTACCTGGCATCGTCGCCGGAAGTCACGGGGACCTCGGGGAAGTACTTCGTGAAGAAGGAAGAGAAGAGGTCCTCCAGGGAATCGTACGACGAGTCCGTGGCAAAACGGCTATGGAACGAAAGCGCCAAATTGACAGGAGTCGAATAGCCGAGCCGCACTTCAAGGCCGATCCGCAACACCAGCACGAGAGCGTTGACCGAAATCGTTCATGAAATGGACCATGAACGTCTCTGCGTCGGCAAATCCAGCGATCTTCTTGTTGCCCTCGATGACGATGTACTCGTTGGGGCTGTGTGATAGGGCGCTGTGACCTATGCCGCCATTCGTGAACGGCATGTTCAGCGCCCTGGCGAATATATAGTAGGGCACCGAGCTGGGATCGAGAGGCATCACGCTTGGCTCGCAGTCGAACTCCCTCAGCGAATGGATCATGGACTGCACGACCGGCTCCTTGATGCTGCACTTGGCCCAATCGATGTAGTTGTCTATCTCCGTCATCTTGATGTCACTGTATCCTTGCTTGTCGAGATGCCGCCGGACCAGGGAGAGCATCTTCTCCTTGTCTTGGTTCGGGACCAACCTGATGTCGATCTTGCAGGTGGCCTTGTGCGGCAGGACCGTCTTGGATCCTTTCTCGATCCAGCCCGACCAGATTCCGTCGATGTTGAGCGTGCTGGTGAAGGTCAGAGTCTTGAGGAGCTCCTTCTTGTCACCCTCGGGGACCATGAACTTGGATATCTTCATCTCCTTCTTCGTAGCCTCCGGCTTGAAACGCCTCGCCGCTTCCGCAAGCAGTTCCTCATCTTCTTCCGAGGGAGCTGCGACATCGTCGTAGAACCCATCGATGAGGACCTTGTTGCCGTTGTCCTCCGCCATGGTGCCCAGGGCCTTGACCAGTCTCCATGTCGGGCTGTCGATCCATGCCTTGTTCGCGCTGTGAATCGCAAACTCCTGCGGACCCCTCCCCCAAGACTTGCCGGAACACTCGAGCTCGAAGTACACGCATCCCTTGTTCCCGAGCTGTAGCGACAGCTCGCCGTCGGAATCCTGCCCAAAGAACGGGAAGTACAGGGCGCTGGCCTTGGATAACCTCTTCTTCTCCTTCTTGACATATGCGGGCAGGCTCGGGCTTCCGAGCTCCTCCTCGCCCTCGGCTATTAGGATGAGGTTCACGGGCGGTCTGCCCTCGGTCTTGTTGCACGCCTCGACCGCGTTGATAAACGCGGCCAGAGGACCCTTCGTGTTGGCCGCGCCCCTGTTAATCATTATCTTGACCTTCCCTGCCGGCAGGGTCCTGTCGACGATCTTCGCGCCCATCGGAGGGCTGATCCAGCCAGGTTCGTTGAAGGGCATCGTGTCGTACATGAAGTAGGCTAGGAGCGTCTCATCCGTGGCGCCCTTGCACTCGGCGGAGACGATCGGATTCCCCTTGGTCTTCGAGACCTCGACTTTCTCGCAACCTGCCTTCCTGAACATATCTCCCACGAGCTCGGCACAGGGCTCGATCCCGATGTGCTCCTGGCTCGAGCTCGGCTGCATGAGCAGTCTGCGGGTGGTGGCGATGTGTCTCTTGATGTCTCCATCTATCCTCTTGTAAACGCTCTCGAGATCGAAAACCGACATGTCCTTCGGAAACCAGATACCGAGACTCTCCTAAGAGGTTTCCGTCCAACGACAAGGAGTGCAGATAAGGCAATAGAAATATGATGCCCCTGTCGCTTTTGAACTCATCGTTTCGCAAATCGGAACGGTTGGAGAGGAGAATCATCAGAAGTCATCGAAAAGAATCGGGGAGCGAGTCGCTGTCATTGATATTGGCAACGGCTCTTGTACTGATCGTTGTTGCATCAATCGCCGTCCCGCTCTTGCCAAGCGCGGGTGCGGCCATTCAGAGCGTGGATATCAAGAACTTCGCCTTCACGCCTGGTTCGATCACCATTGCGCCGGGGGATTCCGTGACCTGGACCAACAGCGACGGCACTACGCACACGGTGACGGGAAGTGGGTGGGCATCCGGAAACATCGCAAATGGCGCCACGTACACGCACCAATTCAACACGACCGGAGACTTCGACTATAAGTGCTCAATTCATCAGTCGATGACAGGCATCGTCCACGTCGGCAGCGGGACCACTCCACCGAGCAAACCGCTCCTCTCGGGCATTACCCTGATAGCGGTAATCGTAGTCGCGATCATCGTGGTTGTCGCATTGGTCGCAGTCCTAATGCGGAGAAAACCAGCGAAGAAGGCCTAGGACATGGACCGATTTTGGCGACTCCCCAGTCTAAGGGAGCAGTCCAGCGGCCCTTAGCTCCTGCGTGATCTTGTCGACGGCGATCTCGACATCCTCCGGCTTTCGGGCGCCAGTGCAAACGAGCTTCCCGCTGCCGAACAGAAGCACGACCACCTTCGGCACCGCGAGACGGTACACGAGTCCTGGGAACTGCTCAGGCTCGTACTC
>Ga0315286_10000282_pt1 | contig 40981 bp, 47 predicted proteins | sample YL17G10_0_MG_FD_205038 | JGI IMG/M metagenome (GOLD analysis project Ga0315286, IMG submission 205038) | Sediment microbial communities from Yellowstone Lake, YNP, Wyoming, USA - YL17G10_0 | ecosystem: Environmental > Aquatic > Freshwater > Lake > Sediment | place: USA: Wyoming | collected...
CTATCGCGCCGAGGAGATCCCCTGGCTAAGGCGGCAGCGCTCGCAGGCGTTTCCTGGGAGCGCATGCGGGAAATCCTTGTGGGCCGGGGTGCTGAGTTGCGTCTAGGCCCAGAGCGAGCCGGAGGCGCTCGACGAGATCCTGTCCATGGAAAAACTCACCCGTGAACACCCTGGTTGGCTCCACCGTACTCTGCAGCCCGCGGCGCTTCGGTCTCTAGCAAAGGAGTCAGCTCCACTCTCACAGTTGCGTGCTGACCAGCACCTCTTCTCCTAACATGCCGATGCTCTTGACAGCGACGGTGGTTGGATGGTCGGGTGCGGATAGCTCGTATGGTGGCCGCTCACCAGGTCGGTCTTCCGCTCGGGCACGCCAGACAACACGATATTGAAGACCTGGCGCTCGTAGGCGGTGTCGACCAGGACCACATCGACCATGGCACGCCAATCGCGAATATGGGTGTGCAGCAGAGCGACCTCGATCTGCATGTGCTCTGCGATGGCGGGTGAGAAAGTCCTCGATGTCGACGACAATCTGCCCATTCGCGCGGCGGATCTGGACGTGCGCCCGGTCCGGCTAGTGGACGAAGAACTTGTACTTCTGATCGGTGCGCAGTTCGATCACCTCGATGCGCTTCACCGGGCGGTGGTTGTTATACTCGGCCGGCCAGCCTTCGACAGCCAGCTCCTTCCCCAGGCAGATGAGCACAATATCGCGATCCTCGGCGGGGCGGGCGCTAGGCTCGTCCTGCAGTAGTTGCAGGTCGAGCAATGTGAGGGGGTGATTGAAGGACACGATCTTGACCAGCAGGCGCCGACGAGCAATTCCAGGTAGCGGCGCGGCGGTTCCGCCAGCGGATAGAGGATGGTGTCGTCGCCCCAACCTTTCCAGCGTCTCACGGCGTCCCTCCTGCGTGAGTTTCCTGTTCCGGCGTTGAACAGAGCCAATCGACGAGGCGCAAGCCGCCTCGAGGCTATTCTACCACAGGTGGGGACACACGGCAACCGGGAGGGCCGTCGACTGGGCGGCCGGCTGAAGCCATGGCGACGATGTTGGCTGGCGGTGTGTCTGCCTGGATGTTGTTCGCTGCGCTCACGACATATCCCCCGCCTGCGCCCAACACCTCGGCCAACCCCTCCACCGCGCGGCGCACGTCCGCGGGGCTGCCCTCCGGCAGCAGATGTTGGGTGTCTACTCCGCCCCAGAAGGCGAGGTCACGGCCAAACTCGCGCTTGAGCCGCACCGGGTCCATCCCCGAAGCGGTCACCTGGACCGGATTGAGGACCTCCACGCCGACGTCGATGAAATCGGGGATCAGGGGCAGCACCGCGCCGCAGGTATGGTAGAGAAGCTTGGCCCGGGTCCGGCTCTTTACGGCATCGAGAAAGCGCTTCTGACGCGGCAGGATGAGCCGGCGGAACATGCCGGGCGACAGGATGGGCCGGTCTTGGAAGCCCATGTCGTCCGCATACAAGACCACGTCCACCAAGTCACCGGCGGCCGCCAGCAGGTGACGGGCCACCTGGATCTGCACTTCCAGTACGCGGTCCATTAAGGCTCCGGCAAAGCGCGGGTCGGCCGCGCAGTCGATTAGCCAGGCCTCGTAGCCGCGCAGGAACTGGCTCTGGTGCCCCAAGCCGACCGGCAGGCTCAGGACCAGCCCGAACTCGGTCTCGCAGGCCAGTCGCTGCGCCTCTTCGGCAAGGCCGCGAGCCCAGCCCGGGTCGTCGGGGTCGGGCCAGGGGTAGGCGTCCAAGTCCGCCAGGGTCGCCCCGGCCAGCGGGGCGGACACGACGTAGTAGTGGCCTCCTTCCGCCCGGCGCCGGACCACGCCCCACTCGTCGCGATAGCGGTCGGGCGAGAGCTGTACCACCGCACCATCGGGTACGCCCGGAAGCAGGGGGTAGGTGTCGATGCCCAACCGCTCACGCACCGGGTCTTCGACCCAGGCAATGTCGGAGCGCTGGCTCGCCACGCGCGCCGGCGAGCAGAGGCCCAAGTGATCTTTCAGGTTCTGGTAGGCCCGTGTATTGATGCCGGTGGCGTAGCTGCCCCCAATATCGAGCGGCACGCGGTCGGGCTGCCGGTGGCAGAGCGCCGCCCGCAGCCGTTCTCGGGCAGTCAGGGTCATGGAGCGGGTTCGGCGTACAAGCGCAGCGCCACGTGCCCCCAGCCGCCGCACGCCAGGCCCACGTCCACACAGCCTACGTGATTGAATAGGTATGGCTCGGGGGTCAGACCGGAAATGATCCGCTCCTGCATCACCGCTACGGCCGGCGCGGCTGCGACGGGGATCTGCAAGCAAGGCGAGTCAGGGCCTTTGGTGCTCAGGTACAGACCATGGGGCGAGAAGTAGAACCGCTGGCCGACTTGGTGGCCCGCTGCGCAGCCGTGCGAAGCAACGACCTCGGCGACAATGACCCAGGCATTCAGCCGGTCGGCGTGCTGCATCACGTATGCGCGGCGCGGGTCGGCACGGAACTGCGCCAGCTCTTGCTCGCTGTAGCCCATTGCCTCGCGGAATGCCTGCCAGGCCTCCGGACTCGGGCGATCGTCAGATTCGGTCATGGTCTCCCTCCTAGGCGGTCAGCCGCCAGCCGCCGTCCATCACAAAGGTATGGCCGGTGACAATCTCCATGGATGGTGAGGTGCAGATCAGGCCCATCATCTCGGTCACCTGGCTTCGCCTGCACAGCCGCTTGAGCGGGGCCGCCGCCGTGGCGCGCGCCGAAAAGCCAGGCTCGTAGGTGTCCATGATCTCGGCACTCTCTTCAATCTGCCCCGGCGCGATGGCATTGACCGTGATGTACGGCCCGAGCTCGACGGCCAACTCCTCGGTGAGGACGATGGAAGCCGCCTTGGACAAGGTGTAGATGGTGTGGGTGCGGATAAAGGCCGAGCCCGCCGACATCAGGAGGATGCGGCCCCAGCCCTTGGCGCGCATGCCGGGCGCGACCAGCTTGGAGAGCAGGTAGGCCGCCTTGACGTTGACATTCAGGATGCCGTCCCATTCGGCCTCGTCCATCTCGGCGAAGGGCGTCATGGCAAACGGCCCTGCACAATGGATCAGGATGTCGATCACACCCAGCGCGCCGACCGCTACCTTGACCAGCCGCTCGACCTCCGTGCGCTCGCCGACGTTGGCCTCGATCGCCATCGCCCGGTTCCCTCTGCTTTGCAGGCTGCGCACGAGTTCTTCGGCCACCGGGCCGTCCCGGTAGTGGTTGATCGCCACTGATGCCCCCAGGTCCGCAAAGTGGCGCGCCACCACGGCACCCAAGTTCCGCGAGCCCCCCGTCAGGAGCACGACTTTGTCCTTCAGTGGCAAAATGGATTCGTTCATCGCCCCTCCCTCCCCATTCCAGGCAGAACGCTCACGCCCGGTCCAGCAGCACCACGGTCCGCGCTACCACCTGATCCAAAAAGGCCGCAAAATCGGCGGCCTCGTCCATGACGTCGAGCTTGTGGGCATCGATATAGTCGCGCAGCTCGGCCCAGCCTTCGCCGCTCAGACCCGCGAATTCGCAGATTTCGAGCAGGCGCGACATGCCGTCCACCAACCGGAACGGCCCATACTCCTTTGGTTCGTTCAGGCAGCCGCGCGCGCTCACAGCCAGATAGGACAGAAAGGCCAGCAGCTCGAAGCGGAGCGAATCGGTCTTCATGGCTGCGCGCCTTCCGCGGCCTCTTGCTCCTGCCGTCCTTGAAAGTGCTCCCGGTGAAAGAGCTCCTCGGCGGGACGGCGGGACGGGGCCCGTACCGGACGGGCCGGATAGCCGAGGGTGATGATCAGCTCCGGCTCGACGCCCAGCGGTAGATGGAGGAGCGTGCCCACGGCCGCCGGGTTGAACGAGCGCACGGGGCAGCTCCCCAAGCCCCACGCGCTCGCCAGCAACATCATGTTCTGCGCCGCCATCCCGACCTCGATGAGCGAGCAGGCCTCGTCCAGCTCCCGCGAGCGGCCGCCTGGGTCCCTCCTGTCGGAGCAGATGACGACGAGCGCGGCCGGCTTGCCCAGCAGTCCGGGCGACACGCTGGCGAGCTTGCGGATGTGCAGGGGTTCTCGCACGGCGACAAGGCACCAGCGCTGCCGGTTCCCGCCGGTGGGCGCCCAGCGCGCGGCCTCCAGCAGCGCCTCCAGGACGTGCGGCGGCACCGGCGCGCCGGTGTGGGCGCGCACGCTGCGCCGCGCCCGGATTAGATCAAGCAGACCCTGGGCCGAGCCGGCCCCACCCTCCGTACCGTCCGGGACGGAAGCGCCCGCTTCTGTCATGGCCTCACCCCAGCACCGGCCAATTGGGGCAGCCCAGCGCCGGAAGCACCGCCACCTGCGCACCGGGCGCATGCCGCGCGAGGGCCATGCGCAGCGCCTCGCCGGCCGAGGGCGCAACCTCAAAGCCCAGGTCGGCCTGCGTGCCAGCATCGATGCCGTCGACGGCAAGGATCATGCGGTACTTGGCCTGGTGCATTTTGAACTGGATGCCCAGCATGACTGCCACAAAGGCCAGCGTTCCGGCCCGCAGCTTGAGCTCCGCCAGGTCTTCCAGGCTATATACCGTGCGCATGTATTCGCGCATGCCGGCCCAGATGCCGCCCGGGGCGTGGCCCACCAGGACGATGGTCGCTCCCGGATCGGCGATCCGCTCCAGGCAGGGCAGCGACTGGTCGACAAAGCCGTACAGCGAGTCCATGGCAAACGTCGGTCCCTGCCACCAACCTACCGTCGTCACCACGATGTCCGGCTTGGCCGGGAGCGGCACGGAGTAGAGGTTGGCAAACGCCTGGCCCATGCGCCGGTGGGTCTGCCGGAACTCGCCGGCGCCCACGGCGGCAATCTCTCCGCCCGGAGTGAGCACCAGGTTCACCAGGAAATCCAACCCGGCCATGCGCGCGATCTCTTCCCGGTCGGCCAACCCCGGATGCTCCCACGTGCCGGGCGTCACGCGCATCATCATGGCGTGGTTATGGCAAACTGTATCGGACGAAGCCACGCCCGGGACAATGATTTTGGCGCCGCCGGACCAGCCGCCCCAGGGCGAAGGAAAGGCCGATCCGATGCCCACCACAAACTCGGCGTCGGTCACGGCGCGGTCGATCCAGACCGGGCTGCCCAGGGCGCTAAAGCCCAGGAACCTCTGCCCGCTGCGCTGTAGCGAGCTGATTTGTCGCCGGATAGGGCGTGCCATCAATGCCGGCCCGAAGGTCTGTTCCACAATAGGCATCGAAGGCGCCAGTCCCAGCCCGCGCGCGATCACCACCGTGATCTGTTCGTCGACGATGCCCGCCTGATTCAGGTGATCCAGGACGACCGGTGCAACCTGCCTGCGCGTGGCGTCCGAGCGCCCCCAGTCGTCGACGATGACCACGGCGTTCTTGGCGCCCCGGGCGGCCTGGACCAGCGGCGCGGCCCCCAGCGGCGCCGCCAGGGCGGCGGCGATGCTGCCCGCTGGGTCGGGCAGGGCCCGCGCCTGTGGGGTGTGATGGATCATCAGGTTCTCGCCAGGCACATTCAGCTCGTAGGTCTTGCCCAACGATTCCAGGATAAGCTTTTGTATGCTACTCATTCAGACGCCTCCTTCGGTGTGTCCAGCCCACAGCCGTCGTAGGGAAGGCCCGCATGGCCCGCCGGGAGGTACCGGCGGTCACTGTCGAGGCCAGCGCACGGCCCTCTTTTCCGGCGGCAGAGGTAGGCACGCAAACAGGTGCTCGAGTATGGCGGCGAACGCTTCTGAGACGGTGCCATCTTCCGGTGCGGCTGTAAGGGACTCGTCCGTGACCGTAAGCAGCGCCCCGTAGGCGTCCACGGCGACGTGGATTTCCCCAACTGGGCGGCCGCTGCCTTTGTCAACCATCGCGAACTGGGTCGGACTCGCCGGAGTGGGCGCGGGCCCCCCGGAAACCAGCTCCCGCAGCTCGTAGCCGGCGCGCGCCAGGCAGTCGCGCAAGTGCCAGTAGACCTGCGGCACGACCCGGCTTGGGAATCGGTAGACTCGCTCCATCTTTCCTACCCTCCTAGGCGGGTCCATACTCCTGAGCCTGCTCGGGATGCGGGCTTCGGGGCGCACGGTCCCCCACCCCCTCGGCCCAGGCTTCTTCCCACTCTCCCAATCGCCGGAGGTACTCCGCCTTGTCCGCTGCATCGTGCACTTCCACCAGCGTGCCGGCCCATTGGCCCTGCTGGTCCCACAGGGAAGAAATGTACTCATACACCGCGTGACCCTGGAAGTTGACCCAGCCGTTGTATGGCCCATACACACGGTTCTTCAGATCGTCGATCATCCTTTGAACGGCCGGTTCCGACTTGTTCGGGTGGCACCGCATGGCCGACGAGCCGATCCGGCTGGCAGGGTCCTGCGCCAGCATTTCTCGCGCGGCACGGTTGAACACGACGATGTTGTTCTCTGTGTCGGTGACGATCACGGCGACGCTCAGGCCGTCGAGGACCGTCTGCAGCATCTCCAAAGAAAGGTTCATGCACCTCGCCTCGTTCAGGTCCCCACACCGGCCGCATCGCCAGGATGCGTCTTCTCCCCCGCCGGAGAAGCCAGCCGGCGGGCCGGCATTCGTTGGACGCTCTAGTTCTGAATCGGAAACCAGCCGTACTCCTGCACCGCGTCGACCATCGCCAAGAGGTTTTCCACCGGCACGTCAGGCTGGACGTTGTGGACGGGGTTCAGGATGAATCCGCCGCCCGGCGCCAGCGCTGCGATCTTGGTCTTGACCTCGCGCCGCACGTCTGCCGGTGTCCCGTGGTTCAGCACATGCATGGTGTCAATCCCGCCCCAGAACGACAGGCGGTCGCCGTACTCGCGCTTTAGCCGCTCGGCCTCCATGTTTTTGGCGGTGGTCTGAACCGGATTGAGCGAATCAACGCCGATTTCGACCAAGTCATCCAGGATGTCGTACACGCAGCCGCAGGTGTGCCACATAAGCGGCTTGTCCGACCGTGACTTGATCGCCGCTGCGAGGCGCGCATGGCGCGGTTTGAAAATCTTGCGATAGGTCTTGGGGGACATGCACAGGCGATCCTGGTGGCCGATGTCGTCCGAGACCGAGATCACATCCACCAAATCCCCGACGGCGTCGGTGACCAGCTGGAGCGGCCCCAGCAGCGACTCGGTGATGCAGTCGGCCATGCACTCTATCAAGTGCGGGGCCGACACCAGGTCCATGAACCAATCCTCGTAGCCGCGCACGTTCTGGCTGCACTGGAGCACCCACAGCGACAGGTTGAGCACCAAGGCGCAGTCCGTCTCGGCGCGCATCCGTTCCACGCGCTCGCGCAGCCCGCGCGTGTAGCCGGGGTCATACGGCTCGGGCCAGGGGTGGTTGACGATGTCGGAAACCGAGATCTCTCCGCCCAGGGGTGGTTTGTGCAGGTCATAGTAGAAGGAGGTGGGAGGCTTGATCCACTCGATGCCCCACGGGTCGCGATATAGGCCCTCGCCCAGCTCCACCACTTGGTTGCGCTCCAGCACGGGTGCGTTGTAGCACACAAAGCGCGTGTCCACGTGGAGCTGGCGCAGGATCTGCTCGTCGATCATGCTCACCTGCATGGTGCGCTCCATCGTGACGGTGGGGCTGTCGACCTGCAGGTGCTTCTTCAGCCTCTCATAGAACGGGATGGTGGTCGAGCTGCACCAAGTGCCGCCCAGGTCGACCGGCACTCGGTCCGATTCGCGGTGAGCGAGCGCAGCGACCACCCGTTCGCGCGGTGTCATCGTCTCTTGAAGCATGGTCTCCTCCGTACGCCCCGAGCTCCTGCCCGTCCGGCGTCTCCCAACTTGGCGATACCCTCTCCCGCCCTGCCGCGCAGCCGCCGGGTAGCCTAGCTGCGCAGTCCGGCGGCCTGGCGGCAGGCCACCCGGTGACCGCGGCCCACGTCGTACAGGGCCGGCTCGTCCTCCCGGCACGCGCCGATGGCAAACCCGCAGCGGTCGGCAAACCCGCATCCCGGCGGCAGCTTGGTGAGGCTGGGCGGCTCGCCCTTGAGGATGATGCGCTGCCTGCGCGCCCTGGGGTCGGGGATGGGGATGGCCGAAAGGAGCGCGCGGGTGTAATAGTGCAGCGGCCGGTCAAATATCTCATCCACCGGGCCCGTCTCCACCACCCGCCCCAGGTACATCACCAGCACTCTCTGGCACAGGTAGCGCACGGTGCTGAGGTCGTGGGAGATGAACAGATAGGTCATGCCCATCTGCTCCTGGAGGCGGCGCAGCAGGTCGATGACGTGAATGCGGATCGACATGTCCAGCGACGAGGTCGGCTCGTCCAGCACCACCAGCTTGGGGCCGGTGACCAGGGCGCGGGCGATGCCCACGCGCTGTCGCTGCCCGCCCGAGAGCTGGCGGGGGCTCCGGTCGAGCAGGCTCAGTTCCAGGTTGACCAGGGTCATGATCTCTTCGATGCGCGCCTTCATCTCGGCGGGAGTGGAGGTGAGATGGTGCACCAACAGCGGCTCGCGCACGGTCTGCCGCACCGTCAGTCGTGGGTTCAGCGACATGATCGGGTCTTGAAAGACCATCTGCACCGAGCGCCGCACCGGCCGGAACTCGCGCTGAGACAGGCGGGTGATCTCCTGCCCCTCGAAAAAGATCCCGCCTTGGGTCACTTGCTCCAGGCGGACGATGCAGCGGGCCGTCGTCGATTTGCCGCAGCCGCTTTCGCCCACCAGCCCCACCGCCTCACGCGGGGCCAGCTCGAAATCGACGCCGTTCACCGCATGGACGGTCGTCGTCCGGTCCAGGCGGAACTGCTTGTGTAGGTTTTCAACGCGTAGAAGCGACGAGTCCATCTCGACCTACTCTCCAGAGTAGAGATGGCACATGACCCGGTGCCCTGGCCCTATGTCCACCACAGCGGGTTTTTGCGCCCAACACACGTCCATCACCGACGGGCAGCGCGGCGCAAACCGGCAGGCGGTCAAGGTGTAGACGATCTCTTCAACACCGCGCCCTACCGGCGTGACGTCCGCGCGGCGGTCCACGCGCAGCATGGACTGGAGCAGCATCTGGGTGTACGGATGGCCCGGTACATCAAAGACGCGGCCCACGCTGCCCGACTCCATGACGTGGCCCGCATAAATGACCACCATGCGTTGGCACAACTCCGCGATCACGCCCAGGTCGTGGGTGATGAGCAGGACAGCCATGCAGCGCGTCTGCTGCACCTGTTTGATCAGCTCAAAGATCTGCGCCTGGACGGTTACGTCGAGCCCGGTCGTCGGCTCGTCCGCGATCAGCAGCTTGGGCTCACACGCGACCATCATGGCGATCAGCACCCGCTGGCTCATCCCCCCGCTCAACTGGTGGGGATAGCTGCGCATGTGGCGTTCAGCTTCGGAAATACCGACCTGGCGCAGCATCTCGCGCGCCTTCTCTTTGGCCTCCTTGCGGCCCAACCCCTGCTGAAGCCGAAACACGCGTGCGATCTGGTCACCTACGCGCATGAGCGGGTTGAGCGAGCTGCGAGGGGTCTGGAAGATCATCGAGATCTCGCGGCCTCGGACGCCGGTCATCAGGTGTTCGGTCTTGGCCTGCAGGTTCTGACCTTCGAACCAGATTTGCCCCTGCTCCACGCGCGCAGGCTTGCGATTCAGGCGCATGATTGCCAGGGCGCTCACCGTTTTTCCCGAGCCGCTCTCGCCCACAAGGCCCAGCGTCTCCTCTTCGGTAATGTGAAAGGACACGCCGTCCACCACGGCAACCCGGCCGTCGCGGCCTGGAAAGCTGATGCTGAGGTTCTCCACCCTCAGAAGCGCCTCCCCGTGGTGCGCCGGCGTAGAGCCGGCAGCGGCCCCTTGCTCTCGTGTCATGCCCCTACTCTTCGCGCATCACGCGGGCGCGGAGCGTGTCCGCGATGCCGTTGAAGCCAAAGACCGCGATAAATATCGCCAGGCCGGGAAACAGCCACGTCCACCACTCCACGCTCAGGATATTCTTGGCCCCTTCGCTCACCATCACGCCCCACTCCGGCGTCGGCGGACGAATGCCCAGGCCCAGGAACGCCAGCCCCGCCGTATCGAGCATCGCCCAGCCCAGGGCCAGCGCGGCCTGCACCAAGCTGGGCGTGATGCTGTTGGGCAGCAGGTGATAGTACAAGGTGCGCCAGGGCGAGACGCCCACGCAGCGCGCGGCGTCGGCGTACTCCAGCCTGCGGACCCGTAGCATCTCGCCGCGCGTCAGGCGCACGAAGTAGGGCGTGTAGGCCACCGCAATGGCCAAAATCACGTTACCGATCGAGTTGCCCAGGACGGCAGCCATGCCCATTGCCAGAATAAAGGCCGGAAACGATTGCAGAATGTCCACGACCCGCATCAGGACATCGTCTAGCTTGCCGCCAATGAACCCCGATAGGGCCCCCAGCAGCGAGCCGACGACGAGAGCCAGGCCGACCACCGAGAAGGAGATCATGAGGTCCAGGCGCGTGGCGTGCACCAGGCGGGCAAACATGTCGCGGCCGAATTGATCGGTCCCCATCCAATGCTCGCTCGAAGGCGGCAGGAACTGCTCGTCGGGACTCGTTTTGAGCGGCTGGTAGGGGACTACCAGGGGGGCAAAGATCGCCAGGAAGAGCAAGGCCAAGACTAGGAGCAGCGAAAGGAAGAACAACTTCTTTCCCAGCAAGCTGCGAGCGCTGCGCAAGAACCAGCGGACTGGCCTTGGTCCGGCGAGAGTGTGCCACCTTGGGCTCGATTCTTGTGTCGTCACGATTGTGCACCTGCGGGCACGTTAGGCCAATCGAATCCGCGGGTCGATGACGCCGTACAAAAGGTCAATGACCAGGTTGAGAAAGACATACAGAATGCCGATCAGGAGTACAAAGCCCTGGATGGCGTCAAAGTCGTTCGACATGAGCGCCCCCCAGGCGTAAAAGCCGATCCCGGGCCAGGCGAACAGCATTTCCACCAGCACGTTGCCCGCCATGAGGTAGGCCAGGACAATGCCCATCGTGGTCAGGATCGGGATCATGGCGTTGGGCAGGGCGTCGCGCCAGGCCATGCGAGCAGTGCTCAGCCCGATGGCGCGAGCCGTCTGGATATAGTCGGACTGCAGGACCTCCAACATGGCCGCTCGCGCCATCTTGGCGATGGTCGGCGTGAGCACGATCGCCAGCGATATCGTGGGGAGGACCAGATGGCCCACGGCCGACTTCCACTGCTGGAACTCGCCGTGGACCAGCGTATCGACCAGCAGCAGCCCGGTGGGACCCGCTGGCGGCTCCATAAGCACGTCCAACCGGCCCATGGGGTCGGGGACCCACCGCAGCTTGTAGTAAAAGACATAGATCAGCATCAGCCCCAGCCAAAAGAGGGCGACCGAGGCTCCGATGACCGAAAGGAGGTGCACCGCCTGGTCGATGGCAGAGCCCGGCTTGATGGCTGCCAGGATGCCCAACGACAGCCCCACCAGGCTCGCCAGGACAAAGGCCGCGACCGCCAGCTCTATCGTCGCCGGCAGGCGCTGCATCAAGTCCTCGCGCACCGGGTGGCTGGTGCTCCAGCTCACGCCCATGTCGCCGTGCAGCAGGTCGGTGAAATAGTTCCAGAACTGCACCGGAATGGGCTTGTCCAACCCCATTTCGGCCGTGATGCGCTCGATCTGTTCCGGCTTGGCGTAGGGACCGGCCTTCACGTAGGCCGGGTTGCCCGGCAGCACACGCGTCAACAAGAAAACGGCTACCACCACGCCAAAGAGCGTAATCACCGCCAGGCCCAGCCGGCGCAGCAGATAGAAACCTAACGACATTCTCGACTCCAGGAAGGTTTGGGCGGGGGCTACCGGCGGCAACCCCCGCCCGCCACAGACCGGCTGCGGCTACTTGGTCATGTGCGCGTACTGCAACATGAGCCCAAAGTCCACGGCAAAGCCCTTGAACTTGGGGCCGGTGCCGATAATCCAGTTGGGGTGGTACAGAGGTGCCCACGGCGCCTCGTCCAGCCACATGTGCTGCATTTGGACGCTGATGGCCTCGCGCTTGGCCGGGTCCTGCTCGTACAACCCTTGGTCAAACAGCTTGTCGAACTCGGCGTTGCAATAGTCCACATAGTTGGTGGCAAAGCCGCAGCGGGCCATCCAGTTGAACTGGTAGAACGGGTCGTGCAGCCAAGAGTACCAGTCATGGATGAAGAAGGCCAGCTCGTGCTTGTTGATCTTGTCAAAGAACTGCGCGTCGGCCATCTTGTTGACGGTGACGTTCACGCCGATCTCGGACAATGCTGATTGGATCCAGGTTGCCGCCTCCACGTCCTCGGCGATGCTCAACCGGACCGCCAGCTCGACGTCGAACCCGGTCACTCCGGCTTCCGTCAGCATCGCCTTGGCCTTGGCCGCATCGGTGTTGTAGGGCCAATAGGTCTGGTCGCTGGTCGGAAAGTCGCTGGGAATGATGCTCTTCGCAGGGCGCCCGTGGCCATAGACCGCCTTTTCCAGGATGGTATCGTACGGTATGGCGTACATGATCGCCTGTCGTACCTTGACGTTGTCAAACGGCGCGATTTTGTTGTTCATGCCTAGGTACCGTACGCGCGAGTAGGGGATCTCGAGGATGCTGACCGCCGGATCCTTCTTCAGCTCGTCCACGTCCTTGTACGGGATGCCGATGGTCAGGTCGATGCCCCCACTCTTGAGCAGCAGCTCGCGGTCCTGTGGGTTCGGGATCAGCTTGACGATGATCTTGGCGTTCTGGAAAAAGTCGGCGCCGCGCCAGAAAGTTGCATTGGGCTCCACGACGTACTGGTCGCCGGGTGTCCATCCCTGGAGAATATAGGGCCCGCTGCCGACCACGTTCGTCTTGTACCACTCGGTGCCCCACGGATCCTCGGCCGTCGCATTGGCTTTCGATGTTTCCTCGTCCATGGCCGGGATCACGTTGAAGGCAAAGAGAGGCTCGAACATGGGGGTCTTCTTCGGGGCGCAGACCTCCAGGGTATAGTCGTCCTTGACGGTGATCTGGCTGGCCTCGGTCACCCCACCCAGGGCCAGCAAGCTTGCCAGGTAGCCGGGGCCGAGCAGCGCGCGGTCCAGTCCATACTTGAAGCTCTTGGCGGTCACGTCCTTGCCGTTCGAGAACTTCATGCCTTTGCGGACCACGAACGTGGCGCACTGGCCGTCGGCCGACCAGGTGTACGATTCGGCGCCGTCCGGTTCAAAGACGCTGGTGCCCATGAGCACCTTTCCTTCGGCATCGGGCTTGTATACCTCGTGGAGCAGCGATTGGTAAACGTTGCTGATCAGATAGTACGCCGAGTCTGTTTTGAAGAAAGTCGGCTCCAGGTTGTCGAGGTCGCTGTCCAGCGCCATGACGATGACGGGCTTTTCCACCACGGGCGGAGTGGTCGGCACGGGCACCGTGGTGGGAGCAGGCGCCGTGGTGGGCTCCGGCGCCTGAGTTGGTGCTGCGGTAGCCCCGCACGCGGCGAGCAGCGCGGTGACGAGCACCAGCGCCATCACGATCGAAATCGCTCGGAATGCCTTGATTTTCATTTCATCCTCCCTGTTGATTCTTGCACTTGAAGTTCGTGAGTCGTGACCATTTGTGGCTGGCCATCCACAAGATCGTTCCTTTCTTCGTTCGCCGAACCTCCTCCCTTCGAGCAATCTCTGCTCCGAGACATCTGGCAGTCATGCCAAGCACAATCCCTATCAAGCGAGGTCGAGTGCCGCCGGCTGCTATCGCCCCGCTGGGCGAACCGCGCCGGTCCCCTCGCCGCTAGCCGCCTGCGGAAGAACCACGACCTTGATGCACGGGTTGGAGCCCCGATTCAGGATGGCCTCAAATCCGGCGCCTATCTGGTGCAGCGGCACCAAATGGGTGATCAGCGGCTCCAAGAGAACGGTACCGGACTGCATCCAGTCCAACGCCTGCTGCATCTCGTCTTGGCCCTGGAAGGTTCCATAGCCCATCACGCCGGCGAGGGCCAGCTCGCCGAGCACGACGTCAAACCAGGGGATCGGCACGCCGGTTGCTCCCGTCAGACCGAGCGTCGCCAGCCGGCCGCCCTTGCGCAGCATTCGCAGCCCGGTCCCGAGCGGCGGCGCGGGTCCCCCCACTGCCTCGAACACGGCGTCCACCGCTCCGGCGGCCCCCCGGACGGTCGCCAGCGGATCTTGGGCATTCGCCGCAAAGGCAAGGCTCGCACCAAGCTGCCGGGCGAGCTGCAGGTTGAGCTCGTGCTTGCCCACCACGATCACGGGATGGGCGCCCCGCGCCAGCGCTGCCTGAAGCAGCAGCAGCCCGATGGCGCCATCTCCCAGGATCACCGCCGACTCGCCGGCCCCCAAGCCGGCGACGTTCACGGCGTGCATGGCAACAGCGACGCAGTCGGCGAGGGCAGCATGCCGGAAGGACAGCCGCCCCGGGTCAAAAGGGTAGAGGCTCGGCACAGGGGCAGCGGTATACTCGGCAAACCCTCCGGGATGCTGCCCGCCGATGGCCGTCAAGGCTACGCACAACTGCCGCTGCCCGCGCCGGCACGCGTCGCACTGACCGCAGCCCACGAGGGGATGGACGACCACCGCCTGGCCAGCCGCCAGCCCGGTGTCGCCGGGCTCGGCGATGGTGCCGGCAACCTCGTGACCGCGCACCGAACCGGGCTCCACCGGCAGCTCTCCCGTGTAAAAGTGAATGTCGGAGCCGCAGATACCGGCCGCCTCCACTCGGATCCGTGCCCAGCCGGGCCTGAGCGGCGGCAGAGGCCGCTCCTCCATGCGGAAGCGATGGGGTCCATCCAGAACCGCGGCTTGCATCATAAGGCTCCTCGTCTCCCTGTCGTCGGTCCTGTCGCGTGCCCGTCAAGCGCCACGCTCGACGGCGTGTTGCACCAAGCGGTCGATCTCGGCGGCGGCTGCCTGGCTGAGGGCCATTGGCCGGTGCGTGTCGAGGAGGGTGCGTGCCCGCTCCTCGGCCCGCGCCAAGATGCCCGCGAGTGGGTCTCCGCCCGGCCCTCGCTCCAAAAGTCGAGGCAAAAAGTGTTCGCGGCGGAACCATCGAGCGGTGTGGGTGGCGTCCACAAACTGCCCCCCCGGCCCGGCTTCGCGGATCAGGCCGAGGGCCAGGGTGTCTTCGCTCACCTGGATTCCTTGCAGGTAGCGGTTGACCATGCTGCACAGCTCATCATCCACCATCATCTGGGCATAATCGGCAATCTCGGCGCCGCCGAGCATCCCCCCGAGCGCCGAGTGGATGACCTCCGCGCCGGAAAGCGCTGCCGCAAGCAGGGTGCAGGCCTTCTCGAGGCCGGCCTGGACGTTGGGCTCCTGGGCATCAGTCCAGCCACCACTCCCGTAGCCAAAGGGAATGCCGTAGAGATCGCAGAGCTGTGCTGTCGCGGCCTGCATCAGTGCCAGCTCGGGGCCGCCCATGACGAACGCCCCGGTCCGCATGTCCATCCCGCCCGAAAAGGCGCCGTAGAGCAGGGGTGCGCCCGGCCGCACGATCTGGGCCAAGGTCACCCCGGCCAACACCTCGGCGTTCTGCACCAGCAGGGTCCCTGCCAGGGTCGCCGGTGAGGTCCCGCCGGCCATGGCGCCGCTCACGATCAAGAACGGGATGCCCCTGGGAACGGCTTTCAGCAGTTTGCTGCACACGTCTTCGGTGTACACCAAAGGCGACGAGGGACAGCCGCCCATGGAAAACACCGGCCCTTTGCATCCCGCATCAGCGGCGGCTACCTCTCCGAGGGCGATCAGTAGGTCAGTGTTGGCGGCCGTATCCTGACTGAAATGGATGTGTTTGCCGGTGATCTGGAGCATCGTTGCGGCGCAATACACGTCGTGCCATTGGGCCGGCACCTCGTGAGGCCTCACGTGGAACAGGCAGTAGGCAACGTTGTCCAAGGCGTCGCACAACAGGGTGAAACGGCGCAGGTCGTCCAGGGTGGCGGGACGGGTCTCCGCTTCCCCCAGCCCGCGCACCCGGATCGGCCCAAAGCAGCTTGTATAGTGGATGGCTCCCCGGCCGAGGAACACGTCGCGTCTAGGGTCGCGACCGTGCAAGACCACTTCTCGCGGGCAGGCCTCGACGGCCCATTTCACCAGGCGTGGCGGGAGATGCGCCGTGCGCCCCTCCACCGTGGCACCGTGCGAGCGCAAAAGCTCCAGCGCCGTCTGGCTGTGAAACACCACGCCGGTCTCTGACAGCAGGCGGAGCGTGGCGTCGTGCAGGTGCTGTACCTCCTGCTCTTGCAGGACCTGCCACCGCTGGGCCATCCTGGGGTGTATTCCGGTCATCGCTGCTGCACCAGGGTTCCTCACCCGCCAAATGCTTTCGGCATGTACACCACCGTGTCGCCGTCGCACACCGGGCTGCCCCATTCCGCCTGCGTGCGCAGCGGGCGGCCGTTCAGCAGCGCCAGCAAGCCGGCCGGTTCGATCGTCGCCATCTTGGCGCCGGGAGGCGCCTCGCGGCTAAGTCCCTCCCAAAGCGCGTACACTGTGGTCCCCGGCTCCACGCTTAGGGTGAGGGTCTGCTGGCTGGCATCGCCCTCACCCAGACCAAACAGCCTCAAGAATATCTGTCCCATGCGAGCCACACCATCCTAGCCTTCGAGCGCCACGTCGCCGCACAGTTCTGCCAGCCCCAGCCGCGCCAGGGTCGAGCGCAGCGGCACTGCCGTCGCCACGTCCCACCCGTGCAGGGCATAGTACTGGTCCAGCAGCCCGTCCAGCATCGCCTGGTCGGTGAGCATGCCGGCGTTGGTGCCGGTGGGCACCTTCTCGTTCATCATGCGCCATGGCAGCACGTCGTCCTGCCGCCGAGCGCCCTCGCGCACGTTGAAGCAGCGTTCGATGGTTACCATGCGCCGCCCGCCGAGCATGAGCTGCTTTTCGTCCAAGGGCACGCCCATGCCCAGGCTGAACAACTGCGCCATGTTTCGGGGATTGACGGCAAAGGCCGCGGTGGAGGTAAAGACGCAAAAGCCCAGCGCCTCCGAGGCGCCATATACATCCTCATGCCAGCGCACAATGTCGGCGCGCTTTTCGGTGAGCCTGGGGTTGGCGTAGGCTTCGTCTCCGGTAATCTCGCGGATCACGTCGCGCGACTCCTGGGTAAAGCCAAACTCGGCAAAGGTCTCGGTCATCAGGTGGTCGGGACCGCGCGGGTTCACGGCAAAGGCCAGCGCATAGCTCTTGGCCGCTCGGGTGTCCACGGCCGACTGTTCCAGGCCCTTGGCCTGGATTGCCCACGTCCCCGAGTCGCGGCCCACTTCCTGGGAGGCGTGCCGCGTTCCGTTGGCAAGCAGGTCGGCGAAGGCTCCCTCGCGGCGCGCCAGGCGATTCAGCAGCGTGTGCTGCGCCCCCGCGTTCCCAAAGCGGAGGTCCAGCCCGTCGGTGCTTTCCTTGTCCAGGATGCCCCGCTCGTACGTCTCCATGGCCCAGGAGATGACGTGTCCCGCAGAGATGGTGTCCATGCCCAGGTCGTTGCACAGGCGGTTGGCGACCAGCAGCGCCTCGGTGTCGGTGATGCCGCATTCCGCCCCCAGGGACAGCACGGTTTCTAGCTCGGGGCCGGCATCCCGGACCCGCCCCCACTCGTCGGTGAGGGTGCGGACGTAGCGGTGGCAGGCGGTGGAGCATCCAAAGCACGATTCACGCCCGATGAGATAGCCCTGGTCCAACAGGTACTGCCCGCTCAGGCGCTCGGAATGGTCGATGGCTACCCTGGAAAAGTTGTACGCAGCCAACATTCCCATCTCGTCTAGGCCCGGGATTGAACCCGAAGTGCCCCAGTTGTACAGGCTCTCCGACCCCGAATCCGCAGCCAGCTTGCGGCGCATCTGGCCCGCCAGCGCGTAATACTCTTTGCCACTGGCACAGGACAGGCCACCTCGTCCCCGCACCGCAATCGCCTTTAGATTCTTGGAGCCCATCACGGCGCCCACGCCACCGCGCGACGCCGAGTTATAGCGGGTGACCATGATGCAGGAAAAGAGCACCCGGTTCTCGCCTGCCGGACCAATGACCGCGGTACGGATCGCCTCGTCGCCCAGCTCGGCCTTGAGCAGGTCGTCGGTTTCGCGCGTGCCACGGCCCCATAGGTGACGGGCATCCCGGATCTCGACGTGCTCGTCGTCGATCCACAGGTACACCGGACCGGAAGCCGTACCGGAGACGACGACATAGTCCCAACCCGCGTAGCGCAGCTCCGCCCCGACGTGGCCCCCCACGCTGACTTTCAGGTACAGGCCGGTTGCCGGGCTCTTGCACGTCACCGACGAACGACCGGAGGATGGGGCGTTGGTGCCGGTGAGAGCGCCCGTCGCAAAGACCATCACATTGTCCGACCCCAGCGGATCCACGCCCCCGCGGGTCCGCTCGTATAGGAGCTTGGCCGCTATGCCTCGCCCACCCAGGTACTTGACGAGGTCGTCCTGAGCCACTTTTTCGGCCCACGTCCGGCGCTGGGTGAGGTCTACGTTCAGAATCCGCTGTTGCGAGATCGGTCGCGACATGGTCGAACCCCCTATTTCTCCCGCACCCGCGCTGCGATGACCTTGGCCGTCGCCCAGCGCTTTGCCTCGGCGGGCTGCCGCTTGGGATCGAACGTAAGCGCGCCATAGATGCACTCGGGCGCGCACGCCGGATTGCCGTCGCACAAATCGCACATCAGCGCCACCTCCTTGCACTGCGGCCGGTCGACCGCGCCGAAGGGGCAGGCGCGGATGCACTCTCCGCAGCCAATGCACTCCTCTTCCCGTATGCGCACGACCGGCACCGTGCGGTCACGGTAGACCGCACCCGTCGGACAGGCCGGGATGCACGGAGCGCTGGCGCAGTTGACGCAGACGATTGGCACGTTGAGTCCCGCTTCGTGTGCCTGCATGATTCGGATTCGCGATAGGCTCGGCGAGAAAAAGCCCTCTTTGGCGAATGAGCACGCCAATTCGCACGCCCGGCAGGCCGTGCATTTTGCTACATCCAAGGTGAGATTGAGGATCTCTGCCTCCATGCGCTGCTCCCTCTAGCCGGTCTCGTGCGCCGGTGGTTCTCTGGAAGCCGCTGTGAGGCGCCGCAGGAAAATGCCATAGCCTCCATCCGCTTCCAGCTCGGACTGGAGCGCCAGCCCGCCGGCGTGAATCAGCAGGGCCATCTGCGCCACGCGCCGCCCGAGGCTGGTGGTGGCGCGGATCGTGACCGCAGCGTCGCGGTCGCCCTCTGCCGCCAACTGCCGTAGGCTGTTTTTCCGGTCGCCGCAAGCCGTCCAGCCGGCTGCTCCAATGTACGATTCCCACGGGTCGCCGGTGACCGGAATACCCCCCATCACCAGGGCATGGTTGATGAGCGCGGTCAAGGTATGCTCTTGCCCGGCAAAGATGTGCGAGCCCTGGGTGATGAACCCCATGACCCGCAAACTCTTGGCGACGACTCCTCCGTAGTAACTCCACAGGCTGTTGCCCAGGCGGTCGATAAAGCACTTGAGCTGCCCGGGGATGCCCAGGTGATACACCGGCACTGAGTAGATGATGGCATCGGCTGCGGCCCATTTGTCCCGCAGCTCTCGGAAATCGTCGTCGAGAAAGCATTCTCCCTCTCGCGCACCGCAAGTGTAGCACGAGGTACAGGGTTTGTACTCCTTGTTGGCAATGGAAAAGAGCTCCGTGCGCAGCCGGTCACCCCCAGCCTGCCCGGCTGCTTCCAGGGCAATCTCGAGCAGAAAGCGGCTGTTCCCCTTGGGCCTGGGGCTGCCGCAGATGCCCAACAGATTGAGAGGCCGCTCCTCGTTCATTTGCGCGCTACTCCGAAACCCTCTCGCCACACCGGCAGTCTCACCTGCGCCCACTCAAAGGCTCACCCGACGCCGTGTCGGAACGCCCTGGGGGCAGGCTGCCGCTGTATCCCAGCCGGGTCGAGGCATCGCAGGCCACCTCGAGCAGTCGCTCGGCAGGATTCCGTTCTACCATGAAGCGATCAATCCGCGCCTGTGGACCGGACACGCTGACCGAACACGTGGCTGCGCCGGTATGGTCCATGATCGGAACTGCAACGCATTTGACGTCCGGCTCATGCTCGACATCGTCCATGGCATACCCGAGCCGTCTGACTTCGGCCAGGTAGGCCATCAGGTCTTCCAGATCGGTAATGGCGTTGGGCGTACAGCGTTGTGGAGGACATGCCCTGTAGAACGCCACCACTTCTGCGGGGTCGCAAAGGCAAGCAGCGCCTTTCCGACGCCAGTGCAATGGGCTGGGGAGCGGCCTCCGACGTGCGAGCTCATCATCCCGATCGGAAGCAGCCCGTCCATCTTTTCCAGGTAGACCACCTCCATGCGATGGCGGTCGAGAATCGCCAGATGAACCGTTTTGCGGCATTCGTTGCGCAGCTCGGCGAGCAAGGGACGAATGCGATCGCGCAGATCCCAGTGCGCGATGACCACTGCGCTCAGGCGAAGGCACGATAACCCCAGCCGATAGCGACCCGTCTGCCGATCCTCTTCAATGTAGTCACGCCATTCCAGTGTCTGTAGCAGCCGATAGACGGTGCTCGAACTGAGGTTGGCTCGGTCGGCCAACTCCATCAAGCCGAGCTCGGGATGGTCGGGTGTGAAGCAGTCGAGCAAGTCCAGCGCGCGAGGGACCGCCCGCACCTGATAGCGCTCAGTACCTGCCATCGCACCTCGCTCCGCAGCCACTCTTCCCGAGACATCCCATTTCTATGTAGCGCACCGCCTCCGAAGTGCCCGAACTTTGCACCCCACTAATCCGCCGGCCTCAGCCCTCGGACCAGATCCTCGATGGGCTTGTACTCGTCGTGGGTCCGGCCATATCGGGATGGACTGAAGGCGATGCGCCCCTGGGCCGTGTGCAGCGCCTCCCTCAGGCGTGGGTGGCAGGGCACGCCAACCAGCGCAACGCGGCTGCCCACCTTGAGCTCCACACTCATGATCCCGCGCCCCGTGACCGCATCCAGCAGCAGAACCAAGTCGGGGAAGTACGCCTTGGGTTCTCCGTCGATGGAAAGCATCATGGTCTCATTCTTGATGACGAGCTCCCCCGTCGAGCCGCCAAAGGCCCCGGCGCCCGCCACGGCGGCCGTGGTGAAGTAAAAGCCCATGGTCTCTTCTTCCTGCATCGAGACGATCTGGCCGGCGTGAAGCAGCGTGCCGCCCACCGCCCTGGCAACCGCGGTCACCGGATCCTCGCCGGCGCGGCGTGCGTCTAACACGGTGTGGCCCAGTCTGAGGGAAGCGGTAATCGTGTGGGGGATGGTTGCCCGCTTGGCTTCACGTCCTGTCATCGGATAGTGGTTGTTTGCCCCTAGCCCCCCACCGTGAGTGACCACCCAGCGCCCGAGCTGATCAGGATAGGTCGGCTCTGCGGCCCTTTGCACGACGACGACGTTGCCGTGCAAGTCTATGAGCGGCATGGGTGTCAGGTCAATGCCATGGCCGATGAAACTCGTCATCTGCGTTTCGGGAGCGGAACGTCCCAATGCATCTCCGTCGAGGACTGCAATCCCCATCCGCGCCGCAAGGGTTAGCATCACGGGAGTGTTGAGCCCGCCGACTTCAAAAGGCACGACATAGTCTATCGACTTGCCCAGCAGGCCCTCCATGACGCGCGTGACCTGCAGCAGTTCAAAGCGCTCCTCCCAATGGGCCACTACCTGATCGATGCCCATCGACTCCAGGATCTTGACGGAGCCCATGATGCCGCCGCACACGACCGTGCTCTCATCGGGAATGTCCATCACATCGACGATGGTCGGAGCACGACCGGCTGCAAAGTCCTGCTCGAGTATGGCCTTACCCCAGGCCGGAGCTCCCCCCCCACCTGTTCCAAAGATCGCCAATCCTTCCAGCAATGGTTCAATGTCTTCCATTCGGAACGTGTAGCGCGCCATCTGCACTTGCCTCCAAAAAACAAGCACCTATTGCCCCGTCTCACCTAACCGAGACAATAGGCGCACGACTACACACCAGACAGAACCGAGGCGCCACTCACGGGTGTCAATAAAACAACCAGTCATGGCGCCCTCCTGTGAGATCAAGAGACCCCGACGTACCTTCCCTTGCCGGTCTCATTCTATGAAGTGGACTTTCACTTGGTAAGATAATACACGCGATGGCTCCCTGTGTCAAGTTTCGTCTCTCACCATATTGTTGCCTTGTCGCAGGCGCAGTTTTCAGCTATAATGCACAGGGAGAGAAGTCCACTATGCACAAAGTATCCGAGATGCCTATCGTTGACGGGCACAACGACGCACTTTTAAGACTCTGCGCCAGCACGGGCGGCGAAAGCGGCTCCTTTTTTGTGCGGAGCGATCAGGGACACCTCGACCTGCCACGCGCACGCGAGGGTAACTTTGCCGGAGGCTTGTTTGCCATCTTTGTGCGGGACGAAGGGCTGGAAAACGAGGACTCCTCATCTGCCAAGGCCTTGACGAGCCATCCCCCGGAAGTGTGCTACGCCCAGCAAGTTACTATCTCTGCGATGGCCCGGCTTTTTCGCCTTGAGGCGGAATCCCAAGGCCAGATGCAAGTCGTCCGCACCGCTGATCAGTTCTCTGCCTGCCTGGAGGCAGGTGTACTCGCTGCCGTAGTGCACTTGGAGGGCGCGGAAGCGATCGACCCAAATCTGGATGCCCTCCTCGTCTTTTACGAAGCAGGGCTTCGTTCCGTGGGCATTGTGTGGAGCCGGTCCAACGTCTTTGGTCATGGCGTCCCGTTTCGCTTTCCACACTCACCTGATTCTGGACCGGGATTAACCGACGCGGGGAAGGCCCTGGTCCGCGCCTGCAACGAGTTAGGCATCCTGATCGACGTGTCTCACCTGAATGAAAAAGGGTTCTGGGACGTAGCTCACACGTCGCTTGCGCCCCTGGTCGCCACCCATTCCGGTGTGCACGCGTTGTGCCCGTCGCCCCGGAACCTGACCGATGCACAACTGGACGCTATCGGCGAAGCTGGCGGGCTGGTCGGCGTCAACTTTCACGTCGCCTTCCTGCGAGCGGACGGCCAAGAGGACGAAGACACGCCGATCTCGGACATCGTCCGGCAGGTAGACTATATTGCGAGGCGCATTGGAATCGAACACGTGGCCTTTGGCTCCGACTTTGACGGAGCCAAGGTGCCTCGAGAGCTCGGCGACGTGGCCGGACTCCCCAAGCTCGTCGCCGCGTTACGGGCAAATGGCTACGGTGAGGCGGACCTGGAAAAGATCACGCATGAGAACTGGTTGCGCATCTTTCGCCAGACGTGGAAATGATGCTTCCGCTTCCAGGGCTGTGCCCAGGGGCTGCTGGTTTCTGTGTCCAGCCAACCTACCATCTTGGGTCGGCTCACTCGCCACCACGTTGATCTCTGCCCTCCCAGCATCAGCCGCCCGGTCCGAACTACCCCTCCTCGTGTATGCGCTAGTCTGCTGTTTGTCGGGCCTTGTTCCCATGGAGAACCGACAAACCATGCCAGTTTTCTCCTGTTCGCAGGACTCCTGAACCCTCCTTTGCCACTTCCCGAAAGCCGAGGAGCAGTGCTGAGCCACAGGTCGCCGTGCCTGCCTGGCGCGATTCGACGGATCGAGTTCGGGTATGGCATCATAGACGGTGTGTACAATCGCGCGTTCGGGAGGCCGGATGATGGAAGCCTGGAAAACTAAGGACTTGGTGTCGGCTGGCCTGTACGAGGATGAGAAAGCCGTAGTCCAGGATGCCATGCGGGCCCCGCTGTCCGAAAGGGCTCAACTCGGGCCAGAACTGGCCATCCACCGATATCGCGCCGAGGAGATCTCGTTGGCCAAGGCTGCGGCGCTGGCAGGCGTTTCCTGGGAGCGCATGCGGGAAATCCTCATGGCCCGGGGTGTGGCACTGCGTATAGGCCCAGAGGCTGAGGCGGAAGCGCTCGACGAGATCCAGTCCATTGGAAAGATCACCCTTGAACACTCTGGCCAACACTACGGTACTCTCCAACTTTGCCGCCGCCTCTCAGTTGGATCTGCTGAGGGCACTGCTTGGGCGCCTCTACATTCCTAACGAGGTGTAGAGGAAGTCTTGAACGGCCTCGAGGAAGGGTACGATTTCTACAACGGCCTCGAAGCCGAGATCTATCCATTGGCTGAGACCGGGTGGATCGAGGTGGTATCGATGGTGGACGACGAGGAGCTGCGCCTCTTTCACCCAGCGCCGCGCCGGCTTCAGCATGGCGAGGCGGCCTGTGTTGCGATTGCCCGGCACAGAAATCGGTCCTTCCTGACCGTCGACAAGCTGGCACGCAAGACAGACCGGGAGTGGGGCATCACGGTGTCAGGAACGCTGGGTGTGCTGGTACAGAGGGTCAAGCGCGGCCTTGTGACCGTAGAGGCGGGGGACGAGCTCCTCAGAGAGATGATCGACCGCGGCTATCGGTCTCCGCACGCAAGTCTGCAGCGCTTCCTGGAGAGCGCCTGACAGGCGAGAAGCGCGCAGCCCTCAAGGCCCGCCAGGTGTGCCATAGTCGATTTTGCAGTGCTTTGTACTGAATCTCCCCGGGTGCATGCGTCTGTCTGTTGTACATCGGGCTCGTGCTCATCCATGATGTGCATGCGGACACGGCTCTTCACTCTCTCTTGAGCAGCTCAGCCAGAGTCAGCACCGCCGCCCGCTTGTCGAGCGGCTCGTTGTTGTTTCCACACTTCGGAGATTCGGCCGTGGAACAATAGACAAACCACGCCAGTTTGCCCTATCCCCAGGAATCCTCGACTCTGCCACTCCCACAGGCCACCGACCGGCGCTGCAGCGCGCCGACCCTCACATGTTACTTCGGCGGAAGCGACAGGCAAGGTTGCCGGCCGGTGACTGCCTTGGCCCGCTGCGGATGCCCATGTCGGCCTGACACCACGTTACTTTGGCGCCTGCCAGGACCATGTCTGCGGATCCCACGTTCCGGCTAGATCGGGTTGCAGCACCGGATCGAGGAATCGGCGTATGGCCTCCCTGGCCTCGGTAAGCGTCTGGCATCCGAGGCCGGTTTCCTCCGCGAGCCGACGAAACGGGGCCGACCACGCGGATGGCGGGTCGGGCACACGCAGAGGCAAAGAGTGCGTCTTGCGTGCGTCGAACGTGGCCCGCAAAGCACGGCCCAGTGCCCATCCGTCCATCTGTTTCAGCCCGGCAATGAGCAGAATGTCGACGAGATCCTTCACGCGGATTCCCTCACCAGAGGGATGCGGCCGAGTGTACGCGTGAACCTTCTCTGCCACTTGCTGGGTCAGCGGAAAGCAGGGCACTTGATTCGGCGGAATATGGGCAAAGGCCAGTAGTGCCAGCATGATGAGGATCTCCGCTGGCTCGACCATCGGGTCGCCCCAGCCAACGTCGAATTGGAATGCCTCAAAGCGCCGACCTTCGATCAAGCCTTGGACCCCGAAGCGCGCCCCACCGACTGCCTCGAGCACATTCGCGCCAGAGGGTTGTCCTAATTCGAATTGGAACCAATCTCCGAGGTCCAGTCGGGCAGCATGGACCAGCGCCTGGTGAACGTTAGGGGGCTGAAACCTCAGGTGAAGGTCAATGTCTTTGGTCGTCCGAGCCTTATCCCCGATTCGGAGTTGCAGGGCCAGGCCGCCCTTGAGCACCCACGCATCGGGCTGATCGTGCACAAGCCGTGCCAGGAAACGGTCAAATGCCACCATCTTGCGCAGTCGGACGAGCGGCACTCCGGTCTGCAGGCTTTGAAGGCGCAGCCGATCCTCCAAGGCGCGCCGGAAACTCGCACCGCTGTCGTAGGTCATGATTCCCCTTCTTCCCGCAGTGTCTCGATGATGAGATGCCTGATTCGACCACTGCGCTGGGCGGCGAGTGTCAGAAGGTCTTCCCGAGTGACAAGCCCGCGGCGAACTGCCTGCCGGATGGCTAGCCGCACCTGCTCGTCAGCCAGGCCCGCAGCCGTGGCATCCACCAGGGTACGCTGGACACTTGTCACAGGCAGCCCCTCGTACCGGAAGACGTCCTGCTGGCTCAACTGCTTCGTATGGAGCCTGATCCCCGGCCGTCGCCGCGATGCGGTGCGGGGTACAGTCACATGGACCTGCGCCGGCAGTAGGTCCGCCAGATCGTATAGCGCCAGGGCGCTGTCGTGGGAGATGACGGCCTCTGGACCTACCTGCAGCCAGGCGTTATAGAGGTCCTCGTGCGGCGAAGCCGGGAACTGGACAAAGCGGTAGACGTGCGGCCTCACACGCACAAACCGGCCGTTGCCGATGTGGTAGGAGAGCAGCGACCGGCTGAAGCCGGCCTGCCGGGCCTGCGCCGCAGTAAAGTAGCCTGCCTGCTGCTCCGCAGCCAGATAGAGTGCCCTATGATCCGGCGAGCCCATCTCTGTGTCTTTCATGTGTGCAAAACGTACAGGAATCCTTGATGTTCTGCACACAGTGTCGCACACAACGTCCGAATTGTCCAGACAGCCCGGGCACGTCGCAGAGCCTAGTGCTACTAGCGGCCAGTGACCACACGCTGGTGCCGGAAGTCGAGGAAGATTGGTCCGCGCCTCAGATAGCGTGACCCCCAGAGTCTTGCCCTTTGACTCGGATGGGGCAGGTGCTGTTCACTCTCTCCTGAGCAGTTCGCCCAGAATCAGCACCGCCGCCCGCTTGTCCAATGGCGTGTTGCCGCATCCGCATCTGGGGCTTTCGGCCCAGGAACAACAGACAAACCACGCCACTTCTCCCCTTTGAACTTGCCCGCGTGAGTCTGCGAGCGGTTTGCTCTACCTCTTATGCCCTCATCCCCAAGTGTGTGGCGCGGGTCAGGGCAGAGGCAGGCGCAGGCTGAACCGGGTGCCTGCTTTAGTCCGTTCTACTCCGGTGCTGCCGCCGTGCCGGTCCGCAATGGCTTTGACGATGGCCAGCCCCAGGCCGCTGCCCGGATAGGCGGCGCTGTTGCGCGCCCGGTGGAACCGCTGGAACAGGTACGGGATCTCGTCCTCAGGCACGCCGATGCCATTGTCCTCGACCCAGACCTCCGCTGCGCTTTCGATCTGCCGCAGCCCCACGATCACCCGCCCGCCCTGAGGCGTGAACTTGCAGGCGTTGTCCACAAGGTTGGTGAGGGCCTGCCGGAGCTGGGCGGGATCGCCGCGCACCGTGACGGGTGCGTCCGGCAGCTCCAGGTCGAAAGAGAGGCCGGCCTGCTCGGCCCGGGAGGCAAACACCTCGGCAACGTCTCGCACCAGCGCGGTAAGTGACAGCGGTTCGAGTGCTGGGGCGTTGGTGCCTGTCTCGAGGCGCGAAAGGTCGAGCAGGCCCGCGGTGAGCGCCTCCAGCCGCAGCACCTGCGCCTGGGCTCGGGACAAGCGCTCATCCTGGCCGGGCTCGTCGTCTTCCATCATCTCCAGGTTGGTACGCAACGTCGCCAGCGGGGTGCGCAACTCGTGGGCCGCGTCGGACACGAACTGGCGCAGGGCCGTAACGGTCGACTCCACCCGGCCGGCCATGTGGTTGTAGGAGCGGGCCAGGGCGCCGAACTCGTCGCGGCGCACCACGTCGGCGCGGGCGGAAAGGTCGCCCTCGGCCATAGCGGCGGTAACCTGTGTCAGCGCAACCAGCGGGGCGCTGATGCGGCGGCTGGCCAGCCAACCCACCAGCGCCGCTAACAGCAGGGCCACGGCACTCGCCCACACCCAGGCGCGCGCCACACTGGCCACGATTTCCTGGCCGTAGGCCGGGCCCTCCGAGAGCTCGACGTGGCCCGCCAGGTGCTGCCCGGCGTCATAGAACGGCTGGCGCACCACCGCGCTCGAGCGCCGGCCGTCCTGCGGCGCTTCCTCCACGCCGAGGCCGAAGCCATAGGGCGTACCCACGGCAGGCAGAGCAAAGAGCAGGCCAGGCGGGATGGGGCCCGTCACCTGGTCGCTGCCGACTGCTGCCGAGATGGTGCTTTGCCCGAGAGATTCCGGGCTACCAATGGCCGACTCGCTCACGACAATGATGGTGCCGCCCTGCGTGGCGGTCGCGGGGTCCAGCGTGGTTGTGATGAGCCCAGACCCGGATGCGGTCGCGGACTGGAGGGCCACCGAGACGAGGCTGTGTGCCTCAAAGGCTCCAGAATCGGCTACTGCTTGGCCCTGCGCGTCCAACAGACGCACGCGGGCCTGTGAGAGGAACGACAGGCTGTCCACCTGGGCCTGGAGTACGCCTGCGGGCAGCTCGCCCTGGGCCGCCAACGAGCCGATAGACGCGCTGATGGCTGTGGCATTGCGGGTCAGGTAGTCCACCTCGCGCTGAGTATAGTAGCTGCGCAGGGTGAGCAGCAGCACGGCGCCCAGCGACAGCGCGGCCAACAGCGCAATGGCGGCGTAACTCAGTGGAAGACGCCAGCGGATCGACATGGTGTTCGCCTCCAATCGGCCCTAGCTTACACCTGCTTGCGGTCCTGTCAAGCCCGTGATCGGGTCAGTCCACAAACCAACACGGTACCCAGGATTGACAGGACCTGTTCTTCCGTGATCAGCGAAGGCCTGTAGCCGATGAGCAGCGCGCCCCCAAGAGGAGATCGGTCGGAGACCTTCGCCAATCGTGTCAGCTCATCAACGCTACTGCCCGTTGATGACGGCAAAGGGGTTGCTGTAGATGAGCACGCTCGCGATGAGCTGGTCGCCCCGCTTCTCGCCCCAGGCCAGCACCATGGCGTTCTTGCCGATGGCGTCAGCCGAGCCGGGCTTGAGCTCTTGCTCGAAGGACGTCACCCCCGACGACGGCCCGTTTCCAAGGCTCTGTGACGTCACATCCTCCCAGACCTTGGTGTCGTTGGTAACCACCACCTCCAGCTCTTCAGCCTGGCCGTCGCCCGGCGCGGCGCCTTCCACCGTCTGGACCACGACCGCCTGTCCGTCAAACGCCTGTCCGTCACTTCCGCCGGCCTGGACCACGATCGTCTGTCCGCTGCTGCTGACGATCCCCTGCCCGAAGCTGCTGACGAAAAGGCTGTTGTTATCCCGCCTGGAGAATACCCCCATGGCGTCGGGCGCCGATTGGGGCTGCTCCGCGGCCGGTTTGATCTCGATGGCCGAGGCACTGGCTGCCATGCCACCGTTGCCGGCATCCACCGTCAGCGCCGACTCGCTGGACAGCACCTGAGTTCCCGGCGCGGCCTCCAGGCTGGGTGTCAGGCCCTGCATCGGCCCAGCTGCCAAGGCCACGCCGGCCAGCCCCACCACCAACAGCACCACACCTCCCACGATCCAAAACGTCCGTTTCATTGTTACCTCCTCCGAACAGAATGAGGCCAGCATAGCAGGTGGAGGTTTCAGGCCGGATTCAGGAAGGTTTCAGACTCGAAATCGGGCCTAGCCGGCCAGCCGGTAGCCGAGGCCGGGCACGGTGAGGATCAGGGCGGGGCGGGCGGGGTCGAGCTCTACCTTTTCGCGCAGGCGGCGGACCTGGACGTTGACGATGCGCTCGCTCTCGACGTCGGCGTCATAGCCCCACACCGCGTCGAGGAGCGGGCCACGGGAGAGGACCCGGCCGGCATTGTGGGCCAGGTAGACGAGCAGGCGGAACTCGGTGGGCGTCAAGCTGAGGAGCTGGTCGCCCCGGCGCACCTGGCCGCGCCCGAGGTCGATGACCAGGTCGCCGGCGTGCAGCGTGTCGACGTCCAAGCTCGCCAGATCGCCATAAGCGCGGCGCAGCTGGGCGCGGATGCGGGCCACGAGCTCGCGGAGGCTGAACGGTTTGGTGACATAGTCGTCGGCGCCCATTTCCAGCCCCAGCACCTTGTCCACCTCGTCTACCCGTGCCGTGAGCATGATCACCGGCAGGCGGAGGCCGAGTTGGCGCATCCGGCGGCAGACGTCAAAGCCGGAAAGGTCGGGCAGGCGGACGTCGAGGAGCACCAGGTGGGGGTCGCAATCGCGCGCATGAGCGATGCCCTCTGTGCCGGAGGCCTTCCAGGTCACGGCCAGCCCGTCTCGCTCCAGGCCCTCCCTGAGCGTCTGGGCAAGCATCCGGTCATCTTCAATGAGCAAGATCTGGTTCACCTCGGTCGTCCTGTCAGCCCCTCCAGCGGTCTGTTGGGCGCGCAGCGCCTCTCTCATGCGCCATTCTACCACCAGGCACAGAAGGGGACAAGATCGCAGGGCGCGAGTTTCGACCCTGAAACCCTGGATGGCAACTCACCCTCTCAGCAGCTCCCCCAGGATCTTCACCGCCGCCTGCTTGTCCAGCGGCTCGTTGTTGTTGCCGCACTTGGGGCTTTCGGCCGTGGAACAATAGACAAACGGGCGGGGCCAGGCGCTCGTGGGACGAAATGAGCCAGGATGGGGACAGGCTCGCGGCAGCGATAGGTGCCGTCAGCCCGCTACGCCCTCGTGAGGCAGGAATCTACAGCGGTTGGGCCTTTCCACAGACAACCCCGTCGCCGGCAGCGATTGTGTCCAGTAGGCAGCCGTCCCCCTTCTTCGCGGGGTGCCTTGTTCCGCAGTTGACTCTCAAGCCGATACAGAGTATAATGGCCTCGCATCGGGAGGGCACGGTTGCGCTGTGGGCATCGATTTCGAGTGGGATCCAAACAAGGCCGGACGAAACCTTCGAAAGCACGGTGTGACCTTTGAAGAAGCGGCGACGGTATTCCGAGATGATCTCAGCATCACCGTTCCAGACCCGGAGCACTCGGCGGCGGAGGAACGCTTTATCACGGTCGGTGTGTCAACCCAGAATCGGCTGTTGATGATCGCTCATGCGGAACGAGGCGACTGCATTCGCATCATCAGTGTCCGGGAACTGACGCCAAGGGAAAGAAGGCAATATAAAGAGCAGGCTGGAATGGATGACGAGCTTCGACCTGAGTACGACCTTCCCGAACTACTCAAGGAAGGGGTACGAGGCAAATACGCGGACCGATACAGGGAGGGCACGAACCTGGTCCTGTTGGCCCCAGATGTGGCTGCCGTGTTTCCCGACGAGAAAGCTGTAAATGAGGCTCTGCGGCTGGTGATGCAGCTTGCTCGAATACCGCGGGCAGAACGGCACACTGCGGTGGGGCACTGAGCCTCTTCGAGGGGTGACAGCCCATCGGTCCTAGCTTGTCGTACGGCCACCTCTGACGTGCGTGCGGACATCGCGGCTCACTCCCTCTTGAGCAACTCCCCAAAAATCAGCATCGCCGCCCGCTTGTCCAATGGCGTGTTGTTATTCCCGCACTTCGGGCTTTCGGCCGAGGAACAATAGACAAACGGATAGGTTTGATCGCCCTCTCTTGGAAAGCTCAGTCAGAAATCGATTCTGGTCTGCGTGCTGCTTGGGCTTGGATTGACAGGACCTGTTTCTAAGGCTATAATAGCTTCAATGGAGGCAGGCAGATGGAGCTAGTTCAGCAGGCGATCTACTACCTTGTCGATACCGCAGGCAAGCCGACGGCTGTACAGGTGAACTGGGAGACCTGGCAGCGGATCATGGGCGCCCTGGAGGATGCCGAAGATGTCGCCCTTGCACAAGCGGCCCTGGCCGAGTTGGATGCGGCGGGGGGCGATCCCGACAAAGCTGGCTGGCTGCGGCTGGAAGTTCTGGAAGAAGCGTGGAATAGGGACTAATGCCCTTCAAGGTGTATGTCCTGCCTCAGGCCAACAAGGAGATCGACCGTCTGCCTGGCTACGTGCGGCAACGGGTACGGCGGGCAGTGATTGGCCTGCGAGACGATCCAAAGCCGGTTGCCGGCGTGCGACTCGAGTCTGATCGTGGATTGGGGCGGGAACTGTGGCGCTTGCGGATCGACACTTGGCGAGTGGTCTACTTGATAGACCAAGAGTGGGGCGGAATCTATGTGCTGGCTGTGCGTAAACGCCCACCATATCAGTATGAGGATCTGGCATCATTGCTGACAGCTGTGGAGCAGTGAGCGGCCGTCAGGCACTTACGTTCGGGTAAGCCACCCCAGTCATCCAGCCACCCTATGCCAAAGTGCCCGCCCAAGGCGGGCTCGTTCTCTGCGATATCCATGGGTGATTCTCCTAGCCCATGCAGGCACCGTGCAGGATCGGTTATGTTGCCTTGAGCAACTCCCCCAGGATCAGCACCGACGCCCGCTTGTCCAATGGCGTGTTGCCGCATCCGCATCTGAGCGATTGGATGCAGCTCGGGCAGCCCTCCTGGCACCGACAGTCGCGCACCGTCTCGTAAGTGGCGCGCCATAGATCCCGCAGCAGGTCGAACCCCTTCTCGGCAATGCCTACCCCCCGGGAAAGGCGTCGTAGATGAACACCGACGCCGCCTCGGGGTCGGGATGGCACGGCGTCGACAGCCCGCCGATGTCCCAGCGGTCGCACATAGCGAACAGAGGCAGCAAGCCGATGGCGGCGTGTTCCACGGCATGCAGCCCACCCGCCAGGTTCACTCCCCGCTGGACGGCGCGGGCAGCGATAGATTGTGGCACGGCCCACCACAGCGCCACGGTTTCAAAGGTCTGTGGTGGGAGGTCGAGGTCCTCGACGCTCAGTGTCTCCTCCCGAAACTGCTGCACGCGCCGGTAGCCGGTCACCTGCTGCGTCACTCGCACAAACCCCAGCGACGCCGTCGCCGCGCCGGCCTGCCGTTGCTCCATCTTGCGCAAGACGCGCACGTCGTTGATCTCGCGCGGTTGGGTGTAATAGTCAACCTGCACCGGTTTGAGGATCGCGTGCCCGGCGTCCAGGTCCAGTTCGCGCACCCGAAACGATTCCCCTTGGTGGAATTAGATGGCGCCGGGATGCAAGCGGTACAGCGCGCCCGTGGCCTCCATCTCTTCCATCAGGCGATAGTCGGCGGCAGCATTCATCAGCGCCACCCGGTAGCCGGCCAGCGCCCGCACCGATACCTCCTGCGCCGGATAGGCTCCGGGGCGCGAGTACCACCGCTTGCCGCGGTATTCCAGGTCGCCGGCGTTTTCGAGCGCGACCATCGCCTGCGGAAATCCCGCGCCAAAGAGAACCTCGTCGTCACCTTGCCCCAGGCCCGGCGGCAAGGGAGGTTTGACCCGGCCCGAAGGTGCCGGCTGGACAAACGGCCGCCGCCGCCCGCCGGGCAGGGCTCGCCGCGGGGAATGCATCGCCGCCGTTGGGGTGGGTCCTTTCCCTTCTGCCCCTGTGCCCAGAGGAAACTCCTGGGCAGCGCAGGGCAGGTGCTGCGCCAGGACGTAGGGATTGGCCGGGTCGGTCAGCGCGTGCTCGTGCGCCCGGCCGAACAGGTCGCGGGGATGCCGCATAAAGTACTGGTCCAGTGGGTTGTCCTGGGCGATGAGCACCGCCAGGGCATACCGGGTGCCCCGCCCCGCCGGCCTGTTGCCACAGGCTGGCGACGATGCCCGGGTAGCCCACCAACAGCGCCGCATCCAGGTCGCCGATGTCGATGCCCAGCTCCAGCGCCGAGGTTGCGGCTACTCCCAGCAGGCCCCCGCCAGGGCGCAGCCCGCGCTCGATCTCCCGGCGTTGTTCGGGGCGGTAGCCGGCGCGGTAGGCCCGGATGCGACCGGCCAGTTCGGGCGCTTCGTCCTGCGGGATGCGCCGGGCGTAGGGCAGAACGAGAGCTCGGCCACGCGGCGGGCGCGGGTAAAAACGATGGTGCGCACGCCCGCCTGCACCAGCCGGGCAAACAGAGAGGCCGCCTCGATGTTGGTGCTGCGCCGGGCCGTCTGTGTCCGGTCCAGGAACGGTGGGTCCCGCAGGACAAACTCCCGCGCCCCGCGGGGGGCGCCGTCCTCGCGCTCGCCGATCACGGTCGCCTCTACCCCCGGCAGGCGGCGCGGTTGCTCGCCCGGGTTGGCGATCGTGGCCGATCAGGCGATGATCTGCGGCGCAGAGCCGTACCTGGTGCACACCCGCCACAGGCGCCGTAGGACGCAGCCCACGTGCGAGCCAAAGACGCCGCGATAGGCGTGGGCCTCGTCCACGACCACGAACCGGAGGTTAGCAAAAAAGTTGGCCCACAGCGTGTGGTTGGGTAGGAGGTCCAGGTGCAGTATGTCGGGATTGGTGAGCAGGACTCTCACTTCCCCCCGCAGACGGGCGCGGGCGCTCTGAGAGGTGTCGCCGTCGTAGGTGCCGAAGCGCCCTACTACTGGGCCAAGGTCTCTGACCGAGCCCCTCAATTCCCCCACTGCTGGGCGAGGGTCTCTGACCGAGCCCTTCAGTTCCCCCCGGATGAGCTCCTGCAAGCTGAGCAGTTGATCCTGGGCCAGGGCCTTGGTGGGAAAGAGGTATAGGGCGCGGGCGCGCCCCTCGTCGACGAGCGCCTCCAGGGCCGGCACGTTATAGGCCAGGGTCTTGCCGCTGGCCTATAACGTGCCGGTGCACAGGATGACGTGCTGCCCTTGCCGGGCAGCGTTGATGGCTTGGGCCTGGTGGGTGTAGAGCTTGCCGGCGCCGGCTTGGGCCAGGGGCGATTGTAGCGCCGGGGGCAGGGGCCGCTCCAGGGAGCCGTCGCGTGCCCTGCGGGCCGGCAGGCGCTCCACGTGGACCACTTGGCCGCGGTAGCCGGGTAGGGTCTCGCCTGTTTGACAAAGGCGGCCGTGTCCATCTCATGCTCCTGGGGCAGGTACGACATGCTCGGACGATCTGGATTGGGCTGATTTGACTCCTTGTCTCGACCGAAGCCCACGTACGCCCGCTGAACGCGTTCCTCCGGGTTGAGTCAAATGGCTTGCTACTCGTTTCGCTGAACTGTACAATCCCTGCGAACATCTGGCGATTGACTGCACCCTGTCGAACGCTCTGCAGCGTTCGGGGTGGGCCCGATCCCAGGTTGCTCCCGTCCCCACTCCGTGGTACAATTACGGCGGAGTGGAAAAATGAAACAAAAATATCTGTTCGCGCTCGTGGGCCTTACGGCCACGGGTCTGATCTTGGCCGGTTGCCAGTTCATGGAACCGTCGGCACCCAGCCCCACCGCGGCATCGGGGACGGTTGCCACCACAGCGGTCGCAGTGCTTAGCCGCGAACCCGAACCGTCGCCCACCTCCCCCCTCACCGTGTGGCCGGTGCGGACGGTCACACCTGGACTTGCGCTGCGCAGCCCGACGCCGTTGCAGACCGCCGTCCCGAGCCCCACCGCACAGCCTGCGCAAACCGCCGTGCCAACCGCTACGGCCCGGCCGGTCACGGCGACGGCCCCATCTCCTCCACCTGGGGGATCCAACAACGGCATGGTGATTCTGGCTTTTGCGGATGCCAAAGAGGGCGCCTATAGCGTCGCCTACCAGGCCATGCGCACCCGGGGCGTGCGCGGGCTTCTGTACATTAACGTCGAGCCCGTTGAGCAGCGCCTGCCCGGTCGCCTGACCCCCGAGCAAGTCGACGAGCTCAATGCCGCCGGATGGGACGTCGCTTCGCACGGGTACACCCATGATGATCCCACTCAGATGACGTCCCAACAGCTCACTCAGCATCTACAGGGAGCACAGCAGTGGCTGTTGGGGCGTGGCTACACTCGGGGGGCCCGGCACTATGGGCCGCCCTCCAACAACTGCGACCAGGGCACCTTGGATGCCGCGCTGAAATACTATGACACGGTGTGGTGTCGAGAGTTCAGCAAGCTGCCTGCCGGTTACCTTTTTGGCGTCGGAGCGTGTGGCAACAACACCGGCTGGGAAAAGATCCAGTCTGCTTTCGACAAGCTGGTAGGGCAGCCGGACAAGGTGCTGCGCTGTAGCTTCCATGACCTCGTGTCCGAGAACCCCACGGGCAACCAAGCCGACCTCGACCGGATAAACACCATCCTCGACTACCTGGAGGCCAAAAAGATAGAGGTCGTGACCCTGTCCGATCTGTTGGATGGGACCATACCATGATGAAGGGAGCATAACCACATGGGCTATCCAGGAGCCGCCAGCTCGACCCTCGTCGTCCGGCATACAGGCCAGAGGTTCGCCCTGGCCCAAGCGCCGGTGACGGTTGGCCGCCAGGCCGACAATACCATCGTCTTGACGGATCCCCAGGCCTCTCGCCATCACGCCACGATCTCCTTCCAGGCTGGCACCTACGTGGTCCAGGACATGGGCAGTGCCAACGGGACCTACGTCAACGAGAGTCGCATCTCGGGGATGCACGGATTGCGCAACAGGGATGTGCTTCGCGTGGGAAATACGCTCTTTGATGTGCAACTGGGGCCAGATTCGGCAGCGATGGGGAAGGCTCCACGGGTGCGTCCCTCGGCCTCGGCGCCGGCGTACCCTCCCCCCGCTGCGCTGCCCCGCTCGTCAAGGATTCCTCTCATTGCCGGCCTACTCCTGGCCGGGTTCATAGTCGTCGCCATCTCAAGTGCCATCGTTTTCCTGGTGTTGGGCGGCCGGGGGGGCAAGCCCATCGTCACCGTTCAATCGTCCGCCATAGGCAACCAGGCAGTCGTCGGCCAGGAGATCCTCCTCGAGGCTTCGGCCAGCGGCGCGCGCGATATCACCCGCCTCGAGTTCCGGGTAGACAACGTCCTGGTGGGAACAGCCACCAGCCCCGATTCCGCCGGTGGTCCTTCCCTCAGCATCAGCCAGCCGTGGACCTTTGGCCAGTCCGGCAGCCATACCGTATCCGCCACGGCCTACACCGCGCAGGGGGGCAGCAGCGAGCCGGCCCTCGTCAGCCTGGCTGTGACAGATCGGGTGGGCCAGGTGACGCCCAGTGCCCCCGTGCCGTCCGAGCCGGTGCCCACGGCCGAATCCCCCACCCCCCCGCCTCCCACCGCCGAAGCGCCGACCTCTGAGCCACCCACCGCACCGCCCACGGTCCCGCAGCCCACGGCGCCGTCCTTCACTTCCACCCCCACCAACAGCGCTACCCCCACGCCGACCGGCACCGCCACCCGGACCCCCACCGCGACCCGCCGGCCTTTGCCCGTGATCGAGTTCTTCCGGGCCAACCCTGCCACCATCACCGCCGGCCAATGCACGACATTGGAGTGGGGAAGGGTGTCCAACGCCACCACGGCGACCATCGACCACGGCATCGGTGGAGTGGGCACGCCGGGCAACCGGCAGGTGTGCCCGGCCGGCACGACGACCTACATCATGACCGCCACCGGCCTGGGTGGCGTCGTCACCGCCAAGGCAACGGTCACCGTGGGTACGGCCCAGTATGACCTCTACGTCAGGCGGATGGACTTTTCACCGGCCAACCCCATGGTCGGCCAGGAGATTTCGTTAAGTGTCATGATTGCCACCGACATCTACCCGCAACAGGGCCCCTTTTTCCCGGCGTCGCACTTTCGCTGGCAGCAGGGTCAGGGGTACGGGTGGGTGGAGGAAACCTGTCCCCAGAACACGAACTATGCTTCATGCGCGGTGACAGTCAAATTCAGCTATTCCCAGCCGGGACAGTTTGAGGTTCGGGTCGAGGCCGACAATCGCAACGAGGTCGGCGAGACCGACGAGGCCAACAACGCCAGGAGTTGGACCATCGCTATTGCGGCTAGCCTGCCCTATCCCTACCAGGACATCTGGCAGGGGCTCGGCGGGGCGGGAGGCCCTCTCGGCGCGCCGGCAGGTGACGCCGTCGACCGTGTCTACGCCGGCCAGGAGTTCGATCACGCCTTCATGTTCTGGCAGGACAACGCCGGCTCGGGCAGCAACCTGATCTACGTCATCCAGTGGGGGCCCGGCGACGACCAGACCTCGGGCGACTTGTGGGGTCGCTTCGACGACACGTGGCAGGCAGGCGATCCCGACTACTCTTGCGCCGAGGCGGTCCCCCCCAACGGCCCGGTCCGCGGTTTTGGCAAACTGTGGTGCACTCGCTCCGATATCCGTGGGTCCGTGGGGGTGGCCTTCCAGCCGGAGGCGGGTGATAATGGCGGCTGGCTCCCCTTTGTCAACGGCATCATGCTGTGGGACGGGCACAATAATCGCGTGTTTGTCGTCTACAATCCTGGGAACTGGCAGGCGTACACGCCCTGATGGCAGCCGTGAAACTCAGCGACATCACTTCGGTTGGGCGGGCCATCGACCCGCACTACCCGACCAATCGGGCCATCGTTCTCCTGGCACTCGTGGTGTTTCTGGTCGGCACGGCCCTCCGCTTGCTGGAGGGTGGCGCGTGGGGCGCGAGCCTCGGTTGGGGCCTGGGAGCCGCAGTTTCGGTGTTCCTGGCGTGGGCCCTGGGTCGCGAGCTGGACCCCGACCATCCCCTCTCGGCCTTCGTCGCCGCCGGGTTGGCGTTGGCGGGCCTGTTCCTGTTTCACCTGCCTGAGCTGCTGCCCCTGTTCTGGATGCTCGTTCTTCTCCGCATCGTCGATCGCAGCGTGGGCTTGCCGGCCAGGATCTGGGACTCGCTCGGTCTGCTGGCCCTCGGCGCCTGGCTGGGGTGGCAGGGCACCTGGATCTACGGGCCGATCACGGCCGTCGCTTTTCTGCTCGACGCCGTGCTGCCGCCCACCGGCCGGCGCCAACTGATCCTTGCCGTCGTCGCGCTTCTCTTTGCCATCGTCACGCTTGCCCTCCGCGGGACGCTGCGCGGCCCGGGTGATTTGCCCTTGCTCGCGACGCTGGCCGTGTTGGCCATGTCTGCGCTCTTTGTCCTGGTCGCCGTGTCTTCACGCCGGCTACGGACGGTGGGCGATGCCACCGGCCTACCCCTGCACCCGCCGCGTGTCCAGGCCGGCCAGGGGTTGGCGCTCCTGTTCGCCCTCCTGCTGGCGTGGTGGGCCGGCAGCGATGGCGTGATGTCGTTGCTGCCCCTGTGGGCAGCGATCCTCGGCACAGGGTTGGTAGCGTTGCTTCTGCCGCTTCTGTTTCAATTCCAGAAAGGGGATCTAGGTTCATGAACGTGTTGGACATCCTACAGATCATCGCCGCAGTTGCTACCATTCTCACCGGCCTCGTCTCGTTGATTGTACCTCGGTCGGTGAAGAGCTTTACCGGTCTGGACGTTCCCGGCGCGCGCGGCATCACCGAAATCAGAGCGGTGCTGGGCGGGGCCTTCATCGGGCTGGGGGCCGCGCCGCTCATCCTGGGCCGGGCGCCGGCCGCGTTCCAGACGCTGGGCATGATGTACCTGGCGATCTTTGTGGCGCGGCTCATCGGCATGGTCCTCGACAAGTCGTGGGTGCGTTCGAACTACATTAGCCTGGCAACCGAGATCGTCCTCGCAATCATCCTGTTGATCTAGGCCCGCTGTGACCAACGTGCTGGGGATGGTCTCTGGCCTGGTTTTGCCGCTTAATCTGTTCCGCCCGCCTCCCCGGGGTTAGGTGCCCCGCTATCGGGACAGAAACCATGTTATGGCCGAAAGGACCTGCTCTGGACACTCTTCCTGAGGCACGTGCCCGCAGTTGGGGATGACGACCAACTCGGCATTGGGCAACTCCTGCGCCAGGCGCACGCACTGCTCCGCCGGTACGATCTGGTCCTCTGCCCCGGTAAACACCAGAACGGGCACCTGGATCTCCCCCAGTCGCTCGCCCAGGTTCAGGGCATGGCCGGCACGGGTCAACTCCCACAGCGCCCGATCCCAGTTCTCGACCTGGAGCGGTTTGCGGTATCCCGCCTCAACCTCAGGTGTTACCTTTGACGGGTCGTGCCACGCACTGCGCACCAGCCGGGCGCCCAGGCTCTGGATGGAGCGTGCCACCACGGGACCCAGCCGCTGCATTTGCGGGGGGTTTGGAGCAGAGGGCGGATCCAGCTCGGAGCGCCGCCACCGCTGTAGATGGCCGCGTCCACCAGGACCAGCGCCCTCACCAGCTCCGGATGGCGCAGCTCGGTGAGCACGGCCACCGTCCCACCCGCCGAGTTTCCTACCAACGCCGCCTGCTCGATCCCCAATCGGTCCAATAGTTCGACGGCCTGATCCGCTTGGGCTTCGAGGCTGTACGGGCATACGCCCTGCCACGGGCCTGGCATGGGGCGTTCCGTCAACCCCAAGGCCGGTCAAAGGCGATGGCCGTACCGGCGGAGGCCAGCGACGGCATCACCTCCCGCCAGGTAAAGGTGTTGGCAGCAAAGCCGTGGAGCAGCACCAGCACGGGCTCCCCCTGACCGGTCATCTTGTAGTGTGTCGCGGTGCCATGGACCTCGACAAACCGGCTGTCGGCATCGACCAGTTGCTCCGCAGGAAGTGTGCCCCTGAGCGGCGCGATGGGCACCACCAGGGGGCCCACTAGCAAGACCAGGAGCAAGATTCCGATGACGACCGAGACTGCGACCGCGACAAGCACAGGCCTCATACGCTCCCCCTTGAATAGAAAGAGGTGGTCCTGCTCGGAGGCAGAACCACCTCAATTTGGCTTGGAATCTTGTGTTGCTTGGGTTCATGGGAGGATCATACCAGGGAATCCGCGGTTTGCCAATGCCCTGCAAAGGTTTGTTCCATGTGTTAACGCGATCTTGAGGCCGAGAGCAGTTCACCTGTCGCGGCCACGATCTGCTGTTGCTGCTCCTCACGGCTGATGGCCGCTTCGTTGTCGCCCGACTGCGGTCCATACCAGCCGAACTGGGCGTGGTTCCCGCCCTCGATGGCCACCCAGCGCGTGTCTTGTGGCAGCAGGGGTCGCGAGGCCGCGATTTTGTCTGGCGTCGATAGCCCGTCGCGCGTTCCCGAAATCGAGACCACCGCCAGGTTGCGACCCGATAGGTCGTCGCTCGAAGCCGGATAGGAGGCCCACAAGACCAGCCCCTGAATCGTATCCGGGTGCTGATAAGCGTAGCGAGCCGCCATGGCCCCGCCCAAAGAGTGGCCGCCAATGGCCCAATGGCGGACTTTTGGGAAGGCGGCCATCACCTCTGTCGCCCGACCGGCTCCAAAGACGGCCAGGGTGAGCGGCATAGGCACCACGACCACCAGGTAGCCGGCCTCGGCCAGGGCGCGCGCGGCGGGCGCGTAGGCCCGCGGGTCCACTCGCCCGCCCGGATATACGATCAGGCCGGTGGTGGGGTCCTTCCCCGTTGGCCGGAACACCAGCCACGGCTTGGCCTCAACCTGTACCTGGTCTCCTGGCTGAAGGGCAGCCACTGCCTCGGGCATCGGCGCGGGGATCGCCGTGGCCCAGACGACAAACCCGGCCACAACCAGCAGCAAGGCAAGCGGAACCGGCCACCACCAACGCTTGACAATTCTCATCATGCAGCT
>Ga0315286_10000283_pt1 | contig 40964 bp, 34 predicted proteins | sample YL17G10_0_MG_FD_205038 | JGI IMG/M metagenome (GOLD analysis project Ga0315286, IMG submission 205038) | Sediment microbial communities from Yellowstone Lake, YNP, Wyoming, USA - YL17G10_0 | ecosystem: Environmental > Aquatic > Freshwater > Lake > Sediment | place: USA: Wyoming | collected...
GGACAATAAAAAAGAAGAAGCAATAAAGCTTCTCCCGCAACTGTATAAAGTTATCGACAAATCATGTAAGGGCGGATTAATAAAAAAAAATACCGCTAACCGCAAAAAATCCAGACTGACAAAAATGCTCAACAGGGAAGCATCTTCCCTCACCAAGGCCACGGGGGGTGACAAATCTAAAGATTTATCACAAACAGCTCCAGCGCAGCAGTAGGATTTATTTTCCCCAGTTTAATGTCAAAATCTATTGTCAAAAGTTGATAATAGATTTTTTTTAATTCATCAAAAGAAAAATTTCTTGCCTGTTCCTCTGTTTTTCTTAAAACAAAGGGATGCAGTCCCGGGTTTTCCATTGGCGCTGATTTTACCTTAATCAAGTTCCTAAACTGATAAACAAACATTCCCAGAAGCCGAATTTCGTCTTCGCCCTTTTCAAAATAACTATTCATCAGTTTCAGCGCCTTGTTTTTGTTTTTGGTTCCAATGGCATCAATAATCTCAAAAACATTCAAATCGATTTCCGGCTTGATTAAAAGTCCGATGTCCGCAATCCCGATTTTCTTATTATGGCTTAATAACTTGTTTATTTCGTTGGACATTCGCCATAAGTCGCTTCCCACGTATTCAGTCAGTTTATCGATTGCCTGATTATCGATATTGCCATCATTTTCCGAAACATAATTTTTAATCCAATTTTTTAATTGTGCTCCTTTCAGCGGGTCGAATTTTTGGCATTTTGCCGATTTTTTCAAGAATTCGAACAGTTCGTTTTTTTCCCCAATCTCGTCGGACCAAAAAACAATCATGGTTTCTTCATCTTTTTCCAATTTCTTTTCTTTTAATAAGGCCAGAACACTATCTTGGGCGCCCGGATCCGCAAAGGAGATATTTTCCGCAATAATCAATTTCTTTTCGCTAAACATCGATGTCGTATTTGTTGTTTGGCGAATTTGTTCGAATATTTCCACTTCCTTTTCTTTTGCGTCAATTCTCACGAAATTGAACCAGTTTAAACTGGCTTTTTCTTGCGCCTCAATAATCCTTCTCAATTCTTCTCGTGACCGATATGTGTCTTGTCCGTATAAAAATATAAGCATTTTAATACAATCCCCATTTAACTTCTTGAAGGGGCTCGACAACCTCAATCCAAATTTTTCCGGGAGTAAATTTGATTTCTTGCCCTCCCTGGTCAAAAAATGAAAGCTTTGAATTACTATAAGTTCCTGTTTTTTTCCAATACCCCTTAATTTCTTCTCCATTCTGATAAACAACCGTCTCTCCCTCTCCTTCAATCTGAACTTCATTGTAATCCGGCAATTCAATCATCCTCGATTCCGCGCGCATAATTACAACCACATTTGCTTCAACCTGATTTCCGTTATTTTTATCGATTTCCCTCTGGTCAGCGCGCCAGCGCTTATAAATATTTTCCGTGGGACTGTATTCATAATAAACCCGGTATGGCCCACCATAACTGATTGTCAGTCTGCCCTTCAGTTCAGTTTTTGCTTTTGGGTCTTCTAGGTGCAAATATCCGCTAAAATTGTCTTCTATTCTGTATTTTGATTTTTTTGCTGCATTGATAATTTTTTCTGATGAAACGAATCCATTGTGCGGAGCCTCTATTCCTGATTTTCTAAAAAACGCGGCATAGGGATCTTTAAGGGCATCCAGATTATCAATAATTCCCGCGTCTAATTTGTCCAAAGCGAAATGTGAACCGCCCCAATGTGCGTAAATCGCGTCGAGCCCCAAAGCTAAAGGAATAAAATCATGGCGCGCGCTTCTGATCGAACCGATTTCGTCCGGCAAATCGCACTGAAAAACTGCCATCATCCGGGTAATGCTTCCGGTAATCACCGGCATTTCGATAACCAAGTCCGCAGCCGCCACCCCAGACAAAGGACGGGTTATCGGATCTTCGGCGAGCATTACGGCAATCGGCCGTTGATTGTAATTCTCGCACTCAATTCCTGTAATCGAACCGGCTTTGCCGGCTTCTTCTTTAGGTTGCTCCTTGTCTGAATTGTTTATTTCCACGCTCTTGGTCGATTTCCAAAACAAAAACCCGCCGACAACCGTAACAATCATCAAAACAACGATTAAAGTTAATTTTATTTTTGATTTTGTTGTCATAAATAATTTTTAATTAGTGAAGATTTATTTTACACTGAGACAACTTCGGAAGCCCCGCCCGCGGCGGGGCTGAGAATTAGTGCGCTTCGACCACAGTCGAAACGACGCGTGTCGACATGTAAAATAAACCTGAGCCCTTAAAATCGATTACTTCTGGCAGCCGGGGCAAAAATAAGTGCCTCTACCGCCCAAACTAATTCTTTTTACTTTCCCCTTGCATTTATAACATTGTTCATCTTTGCGGTCGTAAACCTGATGATGCTTTACATATTCTCCGGGCTTTCCCGAAACCCGCAAATACTGGTCAACCGACGAACCCCCGTGTTTTATTGCCTCGGACAATACTTTTTTTATTTCTTCAAATAATTTTCCTGTTTCTCTCTTGGAAAGTGAGTTTACGGACCTGCGCGGGTCGATTTTTGCCCGGAACAACGCTTCATTGGCATATAAATTCCCGATTCCGGAGATAATTTTCTGGTCCATAATCAAAACCTTAATCTTCGTTTTCCTTTTTTTCAGTATCTCGGAAAATTTATTTTCCGTCAACGCAAATGGTTCTGGTCCCAATTCTTTGATAAATTTCAAATCCTGCCAATTATCGACAACTCGCAGTTCGCCGAAAATCCTGGAATCGTTGAAGTCCAGCAACTTCCCGTCGGAAAACTTAAAGCTCACCCTGCTTGTTTTCCCGCTTCCCGGATAGATTAATTGTCCGGTCATTTTTAAGTGTATGGTCAAAGATTTTCCTGAAGATTGCGTCGAACGCGATGATAAAATAAAAATCAGCAGCTTCCCGCGTCTGATTATTTCTTTAATCGCAGTATTTTTCAATTCTTTAACAAATTTTTCTTTTCTCGGCTCTTTGATTACTTTCGCATTATTGATAATTACGTCAATAATTTTCTTATTGATAATGACTTTTTCCAATTCGCGTTTAATTGTCTCAACTTCGGGAAGTTCAGGCATGAGTTAAAATAAATTTTTCTGCTCGGGCTTGATTTCCGGCTCAAATACGTATCCGGGTAATCTTTTAATCAGGGTTTGAAAATTAAGCTCGTTAAATAAGGCCTTGATTTTATTGATGTCATATTTTTTCTGCCAATCAAGTTCTTTTAAGGTGATTTTAAGCGGCACCTTTAAGCAGACTGTTGATAATTTCTTACTGAAAAACGCCATTTGTTTATTGGTTTTTAATTTCTCCACCACGTTTTTACTTAAAGCAGGACTGTCAATAATCTGTTTTTCCGTAAGCTTGTCCAGCTTTTTATACAAATTCTCCAAGGTGCCGAATTCTTTAAGCAAATTACACGCACCCTTTTCACCGATTCCTTTTACTCCGGGAATATTGTCCGACGGGTCGCCGCGTAGGGCCTTGTAATCAATCATCTGACTGACTTTCAGGTCATATCTTTCCTCAACCTCTTTTTCTCCATAAATTACGGTTTCGCTTAATCCTCTTTTTGGGGTATAAACCCTGATATTTTTATCAATTAACTGCAAAGTATCCAAGTCGCCGGTAATAATCAAAACTTCAACTCCGTCTTTACCGATTCTTTTCGCCATTGTGCCGATAATGTCATCTGCCTCAAATCCCTCTTTTTCCAAAATCGGAATATTTAAAGCTTTTAAGGCTTCTTTAACGCGTGGAATTTGATTATAGAGCTCATCCGGAGTTTTCGGTCTTTTGGCTTTGTATTCTTCATATGCAATGTGCCTGAAAGTCGGAGCAGCCATATCAAAGGCTGCAATAATATAATCCGGTTTCAGCTCATTGATTACCCGCAATAATATTGAAAAAAATCCATAAACAGCATTAACCATTTCGCCGCTTTTGGTTGTAAGTGGCGGTATGGCGTGAAAACTACGGTGAACTAAAGCATTGGAATCGACAAGAATTAATTTTTTCATAAAATTACGAAAAAGTAATTACTCTTTGGGTTTTCCCGAAAATTTTGAATTTAATCCAGATTTTTGTTTTCGGCAAGATTCTTTTTATTTTCTCCGCCCATTCAATTAAAACAATGTTTTCCGGCTCGGAAATAATTTCCTTAAAATCTAAAGCTAAGACATCTTGGCTGTCTTTTATGCGATAACAATCGAGATGATAAAGATTATTGTATTTCTTCATTAAAACGAATGTCGGGCTGGTCAATCTTCTTTTTATCCCCATTCCCTTGGCAAACGCCTGAATAAAAGTTGTTTTCCCTGCGCCTAAATTTCCCTCCAGACCGATAACTACCGCTCCTCGATTTTGCTCGGGGTAAGCTTTTTTTTGTTTTAAAATTTCATTGGCGAGAATTTTCGCCAATTTTTTTGTTTCTTTTTCGTTTTTGGTTAAAAATTTCTCCATGGATTCATCTTATCAGTTTTTAAGAGATAAAAAAAGAGGCTCGCCCCGCCAAAGGCGGGGTGAACTTGCCAAAAATTATCTTTTGCGCTACGATTTAAACATGCTACAAAAAGACGAAGACAAACAAAAGAAAACAGAAACAAAAATCAAGCAACTTCACCGCGAGGCTGAAGAAGAAAAAGCTAAAAACCTAGCCGATAAGCTAGGTTTTTCTTATATTGATTTAAGAATTTCGCCAATTGACGAGTATGCACTGGTTTTAGCAAAAAAAGAAGATGCGACAAATGCCCAAGCGGCAATTATCCAAAAAAGACAAAAAGAACTTTACATTGTCACTATTAATCCACAATCCGAAACAACAAAAAGCTTCATTAAAAACCTCGAAGAACAAGGATATCAGATAAAAATATTCGTTGTTTCACAAAGCAACATTAAACGCGCCTGGGATAAGTATGATTTAATAAAAACAAAAACCGTAATCACGAAAAAGACGGAAATCGACACCGAACAACTTAAACAAATTCAAGCTGGGCTTACGACAATAAAAGACTTGGAAGAAAAACTGGAAAAATCAAAATCTTCAGCAACCGATCTTTTGAATTTAATTATTGCTGCAGGATTGAAATTGGGAACATCCGACATTCATATTGAAATAATTTCAAAAGAAGAAATCAAATTAAGATTCAGGATTGACGGCATTTTGCAGGACGCAGGCAAACTTCCGCTTTCTGCATTTAAATTACTGCTTTCGCGAATAAAAATGCTTTCCGCTTTAAAGCTTAATGTCCACGATGCGCCACAGGACGGAAGATTTACTTTTAAATCAGAAGATTCGGACATTGAAATCAGAGTTTCTACCATTCCCGCGGAAAACGGGGAAAATGTTGTTTTTAGGGTTCTTGACCCGAAAACCATAGGATTAAAACTCGAGGATCTGGGAATTCAGGATTACGATTTTAAAATTATTGAAAAAGAACTGCAAAAACCAAACGGCATGATTATCACCTGCGGGCCAACCGGTTCAGGAAAAACCACGCTTTTATATGCATTTTTGAAAAAAGTTAACAATTCGGAAATAAAAATCATTACCCTGGAAGATCCGATTGAATACCACATCGAAGGAATCGAACAAACACAGGTTAATGAGGGCAATGAAGCATATACTTTTGCCAATGGCTTGCGTTCGATTGTCAGACAAGACCCCGACATTATTATGGTTGGAGAAATCCGTGATGACGAAACCTCGGAAATCGCCATTCAGGCAGCTTTAACTGGCCATTTGGTTTTTTCTACCCTGCATACCAACGATGCTTCTGGCGCAATCCCGCGTTTAATCGATATGAAAATCAACCCCAGCCTTATTCCTCCGGCGCTGAACCTGGTTATTGCCCAAAGACTGGTAAGACGAGTGTGTCCGAAATGTTCTCAAGATATCCAGCCCGATAAAGAAACATTGGAAAAAATAAAAAACGGCTTAGCGGATTTGCCAAGTCGCGTTGAAAAACCAAAACTAGAAAACATCACCATTAAACAAGTATCGGAAAAAGGGTGTTCTTATTGCAGTTTTACCGGATATCAGGGAAGAGTGGGGGTTTTCGAGCTTTTTGTGATTGACGACCAAATGGAAAAAACCATTCTAAGGGTTCCTTCTTTCGTAGAAATCAAGGAAACCGCAATTAAAGCCGGAATGGTAACCATGAAACAAGACGGAATTCTAAAAGTCCTGCAAGGATTAACCACGTTTGAAGAAATAGAAAGAGTTTTGGGAGAATAAAAATCCTTTCCAATAATCTGTAGGCAACTAACTTTGGCTTAGGAACCAAAAGCGCGGAAGATTTCCGAGGAATGGTTCAGCTGGTGCCTCAACAAGGAGGAGGCCAAACCATCCGAACTAAGAAATAGTCCAAAGGGTATTTAAATAAAAATTTGGTTACCCCTATTGCCTACAGGTTACTGAAAAGGAGTCAGACTCCCTGAAAAGAATATTAAAGACATAATAAAAATAGGATATTGTCCCCCTATCTTTATTACAATCCCATTATAACAGATTGACGAGAACATGTCAAGAGATAATGCCCTATTTGCAACAACTGCCCGCCCCAATTAATACAAACACCTACAATGTATACAGACCCCAGACCACAAAAAGAAGATAATGTTTTGGATAAAACCTTAAGGCCAAATAATTTTAAGGATTATTTTGGACAAGAAAAAACCAAAAAAAATCTGCGTGTTTTGATTGAGGCTGCGAGAAAACGCGGCGAAACAATCGAACATGTTCTTCTGTACGGGGGCTCGGGCCTGGGCAAAACAACTCTTGCGCACATCATTGCCAAAGAACTAAATTCGAACATCAAGGTGACTTCCGGCCCGGCAATCGAAAAAATCGGTGACTTGGCGTCAATTCTCAGCAATCTCCAATCAGGAGACATTCTCTTTATCGACGAGGCTCATCGCTTGAATAAACTTATCGAAGAATATCTTTATCCGGCAATGGAAGAATACTGCCTGGACATCATTATCGGTAAGGGACCTTCAGCAAGAAGCATCCAACTGGAACTGCCGAAGTTTACCCTGATTGCCGCCACGACCAGAATCAGTCTGCTTTCCTCTCCTCTAAGAAACCGTTTTGGTGCAACTTATCATCTTGATTTTTACGAAGAAAAAGACATTCAAGACATATTACGACGTTCAAGTAAAATTTTAGGTATCGAAACCGACGAAGAAGGAATAGAGGAAATAGCCAAAAGAGCAAGAAAAACCCCGCGCGTAGCGAACCGCCTTTTAAAACGCGTACGCGACTATGCTCAAGTCCATGAGCAAGGCAAGGTCAGTAAAAAAAATGCCCAGGAAGCCTTGGCAATGTTGGAAATTGATGACCTGGGATTAGAATCCACGGACAGATTAATTATATCAACGATTATCGAAAAATTCAACGGCGGACCGGTAGGAGTTGAAACCCTGGCCGCAGCCACCTTCGAAGAAAAAGACACAATCTGCGATATTTATGAGCCTTACCTGATGCAAATCGGATTCTTGGCACGCACCCCACAGGGAAGAATAGCGACCCAATTAGCATATAAACATCTCGGACTCAAAGCGCCTGAAGACGGACAAAAAAGATTAATTGAATAAAAATTAACAAAAGAGCAGGGGGAGCTCTTTTAAACATATGTTGAAAATATTTTTCAAAACAACTGTTTTTGTTGTTTTGTTTTTTATTCCGCAAATTGTTTTTGGTACGGTGGTTATTAATGAAACGTTTTACGACGCCGCGGGAACAGACACGGGAAAAGAATATGTAATTTTATACAACAACGGCGATTCGACTGTGGATTTAACGAATTACGAATTGAATGCCGTATCCGGAGATTATTACATTTTTCCTTCTTTTTCCTTAAACCAAAAATCTTCTGTCGTAGTTCATTGGCGCGCAGAAGGAATTAATTCGCAAACAGATTTATATACAGGAACTTCCGGTTTTGACGCAAATATGGGCGACACATCCGGTTGGATAGCATTGTTTAAGGGACATCCGACGTCGGGCACGGCAAAAAACCTAATCGTCGATTATCTGGAATACGGAGCTGGCGCCAAAACGTGGGAGGGAGCTGCCAATGATGCGGGAATTTGGATTACGGGAAGCTTTATCGTTGACGTTGATGCGGGAAAATCAATAAAATTGAAAATCGACGGCCAAGACAATAATTCTCCAGGTGACTGGATTGCGTCCGAGCCGACAATTAATACATCTTCGCAAGAAACAACGACCCAGGCAGCAGAACAACAAGGCGTTGCCTCAACCACCAACAACCCCCCGATTCCCGACGCGGGAAACGATATTATCGCCTTTGTCGGCCAAGAAATCAAATTCGACGGAACCGAATCAATTGATCCGGAAGGTGGCGAATTGGCTTATTCCTGGAACACGGGAGACGGAAAGCTGATTGAAAAACCGAATTTTACCTATAAATACTCTTATCCGGGAACTTATTTGGTTATACTGATGGTTTACGACGGGAGAAATTATGCAACCGACACAATTACTGTAAAAATCCAATCAGCGCAAATAACTATCAATGAATTTATGCCCACTCCTTCGGGAAAAAACGGGGAAGGATGGATTGAAATCTACAACGATTCCGAAGGAATTACCGACGTCAGTGGTTGGCAACTCGACGACAACAAAGAAGGAAACAGCCCATTTGTTTTTCCCAAAAACACCATGATCGCGCCAAAAAACTATTTGGTTTTTTCTCGCCAAATTACCGGCATTGCCCTAAATAACGACAAAGACACTGTTCGTTTGCTTTTACCTGAGGGTGTAATTTTCCAGGAAATAAGTTATGAAAAACCGCCACAAGGAAAATCTTCGGCAAGAACCAAAGAAGGATTCGTTTGGAACGTACCTACGCCAGGAACAATTAATCTCTCTGTTGCAGCCAACGCAAAAAACAAGGAGGTTGTTTATCGTGGCACCCTTAAAACAGAAACAACCAAAGAATCGTCACAAAATCTTACGATTGAATACTCTGCGCCAACACAAGAAATCAAAAAGGGATATGAAGAAATCGCCTTGCCGGAAAAGGGTGTTGAAACCAAAAATCAATTAGCCACGGTCAGAGAATCGATTTCAAAATACATTTCAGGTAATTTAATCTACGTTTTTGTGATTATTGTTTTGCTTGGACTGGTAATCGGATTGTCCTTGGCAAAATTCCGCAGGCGCAAAAGTGAATTTCCGCAAATCTAATTGACTCTTCCAGTGATTTCTGCCAAAATTTATTTATTAAACACTAATTATTGAATTTATGAGCGGACATTCCAAATGGGCAAACATTAAAACCAGAAAAGAGGGACAGGACAAAAAGAAGGGCAAGAATTTTTCCAAACTGGCAAAATTGATTGAAATTGCCGCTAGGAAAGGCGGGGACCCCGGGATAAACCCAACTCTGCGCTTAACTATTGAAAAAGCACGCTCTTTAAATATGCCCAACGAAAATGTTCTCCGGGCTATCAAAAAGGGTTCGGGAGAAAACAAGGAGGGCGAGCAATTAGAGGAAGGCCTTTACGAAGCCTATGGGCCCGAGGGAAGTCAGTTGATTATTGAAACGATCACAGATAACAAAAACCGGACCTTGTCCGATGTTCGCCATATTTTAACAGAACACGGCGGAAGGCTGGCGGAAAACGGAAGTGTAAAATGGAATTTTAACCAAATGGGAACAATTTTAATCGACAAATCAAAAACAGCATCACAAAACAAGGAAGATCTCGAACTGAAAATGATTGATAACGGAGCCGAAGACATAAAATGGAGGGACGACGCTTTGGAAATTTATACCAAGCCCGAAAATCTGGAAAATCTTAAAGAAACAATTAAAGGACTGGGGATCGAAATCGAGGAATTCGGACTGGGGTGGATTCCGAAAAATGAGATTGAAATCAAGGAACCGCAAGCCAGAAAACAAATCGAAACTCTTTTTGAAAAACTGGATGAAAATGACGACGTGAAAGATATTTATTCAAATATAAATTTATAATATGACCCCGTACTGAATTTTCGACTGGTCCCGCAGCTGCGGGACCGAATAAAGCGCGGGGCACAACTACGGAATAAATTATTATAAAAATGTTTAATCATAGAATTTCGATATTTAAAATGTCGAAAATCTAGTACGGGGTATGATTGTCTTGGGAATCGATCCAGGAACAGCAATTGTCGGTTTTGGCCTGATTGAAAAAGAAAATAGGGGCCAGAAACTGAGATTAATTAAATACGGATGTATTGAAACATCCGCCAAGTTTTCTACCGCAGAAAGACTGAAAATAATTCATGAAGAATTAAGCTCTTTATTAAAAAAATATAAACCGGATATAGCGGCGGTTGAAGATATTTTCTTTTTCAAGAACCTAAAAACCGCAATCAAGATAAGCCAAGCAAGAGGAGTAATTTTGCTTGCCATTGCCGAGAAAAAAATTACTGTTGCCGAGTTTACTCCGCTGCAAATCAAACAAGCGGTAACCTGTTATGGTCGTGCGGAAAAAATTCAGGTTCAGAAAATGGTAAAAACGCTTTTGGGCTTAAATGAAATTCCCAAACCCGACGATGCTGCAGATGCCCTGGCAGTCGCTATATGTTGCGCACACAGTACGAGAAGTTAATATCTAGGGTTGACATTCGATTTTTAAAAGATATAATAATGCTTGCGGGCTTAATAGGTCGGACAATGACCCGCTAAAGGAGGAATCGCATAAATAATAATTATTAAAATAAAATCATGATTGCAGATGTTAATGATCTCTATTCACCGCTTTTAGCGGAAGATGAGGAAGAGGCAAGTGAACCGGAAGAAGTGGAAGAAGCAGAAGAAAAAGATGACGAGGAAAAAGAAGAAACAGAAGAAGGCGATGATTCAGAGGCAGACGATGAAACCGAAGACGACGACGACGAATAATAATAATAATAAAATAACTAAAACCCCCATACAAAATGGGGGTTTTAGTTTAAAAAAGGAACTTTTTATATTAATTTGACGAATTTTCTTTTTCCCGCACGAATAATCATACCCTTTTTAGGCGCAATCTCTTTTCTCCAATCGCTCAAAACTATTTCATCAATATCTATTGCTCCTTGTTCGACCAATCGCTTGGCTTCGGATTTCGACAATGCTAATTTTGCTTTTACCAAAAGGTCACAAACTAATATTTTTTTGTCGGAAATCTTTATTTCCGGAATATCTGTTGGCTGGCTTCCTCCCTTAAAAATGCGATCAAATTCTTCTTCCGCTCTTTCCGCTGCCTCTCTGTTGTGTTGAATGGTAACCATTTCTTTTGCCAGTTTTGCTTTTTCGTTTCGGGGATTTGTTTTTCCTATTTTAAGATTTTCGTAAATTTTTTCCGTATCGTTAAGGGAAAAATCCGTACAAAGCTCAAATCCCGGAACTATTAATTCGTCTGTCCAGGACATTATTTTCCCGTACATTTGATCGGGTTTTTCGTCCAGATTAATCATATTTCCTTCTGTTTTGCCCATTTTTCTCCCTGATGGATCTACCAACATCTTAGTTGTCAATACAAGTTTTTCTTTATTTTTAAGCGTCTTCATCAGATCTCTTCCGCAAAGCATATTAAATGTCTGGTCGTTTCCACCAACCTCTAAATCAACATCCATCGCCACGGAATCGTATGCCTGGGCCAATGGATAAAGAAATTCGTGCAAATAAATCGGCTTGTTGCTTTTTATTCTTTCCTGAAACATGTCCCTGATTATCATTTGCTGAACCGTAAAATTTGAAGCCAATTCAATCAAGTCACCGAATTTTAATTTATTATTCCATTCGCCATTATAAAGTACTTTTGCCGAATTTTTACCCGAAAAATCCAGAATTTTACTTGCTTGTTTTTTGTAATTTTTAAGGTTTTTTAGTGTTTCTCTCCTGTTAAGTTTTTTTCTTGTTGCTGTTTTGTCACTCGGGTCTCCAATCATTCCGGTAAAATCACCAATAAGAAAAATCACTTCGTGCCCCAGTTTTTGAAATTGGGCCAATTTTCTTAATTGGATCGCGTTGCCAATATGAAGATTGGGAGAAGTGGGATCAAAACCACAATAAAGTCGAATCCTTTTTCCAGATTTCAATAATTTTTCCAGCGCCTCCGGGCTCGGATAGATTTTTTCCACTCCCTTTTTTAGGACTTCTTTTATTTTTTCCGCATTAACAATGATTTTTCCCATATTTTTACTCTACTATAATTTGCGGGATTAAACAATATTGCTATAATCCTATTGTTATTTTATGATTAGAATATCGTATTAATACTATACAATGCCTAAAATAACTTCTTATCGCGGGGGAAGCCAGACCGGCTTGTGGACAAAAATCAAGCTTTTTTGGTTTCGCAAGAAAAGCGGAGTCAAGCACAAAAAAACCTTAAAAAGAGTTTTGGTTTTTCTTGCCGGCGCTTTCGCGGTTTTTTTAATTGGGATTGTCGGAATTTTCGCCTATTTTGTAAAAGATTTACCCAACGCGGATGCATTGAACAAAAGAAAGGTGGTTGAGTCGACAAAAATTTACGACCGTACGGGAACAATTCTCTTATATGACGTACACGGAGAAGAAAAAAGAACCCTAATCCCCTTCGAGGAAATTCCCCAACAATTAAAAGACGCAACGATTGTAATTGAGGATGATAATTTTTATCATCACGCCGGTATCGATTTTAAGGGAATTGTTAGAGCCTTCCTCGCCAATCTACAGGGGAAAAAAATAAGCCAAGGCGGCTCAACGATTACCCAGCAACTGGTTAAAAGCACCATCCTCAGTCCGGAAAAGACTTATACCAGAAAAATAAAGGAAGCAATTCTCTCGATTGAAACGGAAATCAAATACACGAAAGAAGAAATTTTAAATTTATATCTTAATCAAATCCCGTATGGCTCCAATGCTTACGGAGTGGAAGCAGCCAGTCAAACATTTTTTAATAAGCGCGCCAAAGAACTAACCATCGCGGAAAGCGCGCTGCTTGCCGCATTGCCACAGGCTCCAAGCTATCATTCTCCTTATGGTTCCCACTTAAGCGAATTAAAAAACCGCCAAGAATATATCCTGGAAAGGATGTTCAAGTTTGGTTATATTACGCAAATTCAACTCGACCAAGCAAAGACAGAAGAATTAAAATTTTCTTCAGTTAAAAATAAATTCGGCGCTCCTCATTTTATTATGTATATTAAGGAACACTTGGAAGAAAAATACGGAAAAGACTACATCGAACAAGCGGGGCTAAAAGTTTACACAACGCTAGATTGGGATCTTCAGCAATTGGCCGAAAAAATCGTGGCCGACGGAGTGGCAAAAAACATAAAATCATATAACGCCAATAATGCTGCCCTAATTTCGATTGACCCGAAAACGGGGCAAATACTGGCTATGGTCGGCTCAAAAGATTATTTTGCCGAGCCCAGCCCAAAAGGATGCACGCCGGGGAAAAATTGCTTATTTGAACCAAATGTAAATGTGACTATCCGCCCCCGTCAACCAGGCTCGTCTTTTAAGCCCTACGCCTATGCTACTGCGTTTAAAAAAGGGTTCACCCCAAATACGATAGTTTTCGATTTACCGACGGAGTTTTCCCTATATACGGATATCTGTCCATTGGTCGGCATCGATTATTCTAATAAAAATGATTTATGTTACCATCCCAAAAACTATGACGGAAAATTCAGGGGACCCCTAACGCTCAGACAAGCAATATCTCAATCATTAAATGTTCCCTCGGTAAAGGTTCTTTATCTTGCCGGGGTTAATGAAAGCATAAATACCGCCCAAGATATGGGAATTGAAACGTTAAAAGACCGCTCCCGCTATGGTCTTTCTCTTGTTTTGGGGGGCGGGGAAGTAAAATTATTGGAACATGCTGCGGCATTTTCCGTTTTTGCCAACGAAGGAATAAAAAATCCCGCTACCGCGATTTTAAAAATCGAAGACTCAAAGGGAAAAATTCTCGAGGAATACAAACAAAAAGAAATTAAAACAATGGAACCCCAGATAGCGAGGCTGATTTCCAGTGTTCTGTCCGACGAAGAAAACAGGGCTCCGATTTTCGGATCGAAATCAAGGCTCTATATTGAGGGAATTCCTGTTGCCGCCAAAACCGGAACAACTCAGGAATATCGCGATGGCTGGACAATGGGCTATACCCCGTCTCTGACTGTTGGCGTTTGGGCGGGAAATAATAACAATACTCAAATGAAGCCCGGGTCCGACGGGGTTTATGTAGCTGCGCCAATTTGGAATGAATTCATAAAGCAGGCCTACGCTAAAAAACAAGAAACAAGAAGCAAAAATAAGGAAACTAAAAATTATTTTAACCTACCCGAAACACCGGAAGAATTCAATCCGCCGGATCCAATTGTCGCCAATAAAGATGTTTTAAACGGAAACTTTGCCACGGAGATAAAGGTAAAAATAGACAAGGTATCCGGAAAATTAGCCACAGAAATGACCCCGCCAAACCTAATCGAAGAAAGAAGTTATTTCCAAGTTCATTCTATTCTATATTTTCTAGATAAAGACGATCCCATGGGCGAAGGCAACGGCCGTAACGACCCGCAACTCAATAACTGGGAACAGCCAATAATGGAATGGCTAAGCTCACCAGAAAGGGTTGGATTATATAACCAACCACTACCCCAGGAATACGACACTACTCATACCGCCGAAAATCAACCAACGATTTATATTTATTCTCCCTATGATAACCAATACATAGGTGGTGGCGTATTAAAAATAGAGGCCGAGGCAAATGCCCGGCCAGGAGTGGAAAAGGTTGAATTCTTTTTGGACGACGAATTAATCGGGATAAGATATTCTCGTCCTTATTCTTTAAGCTTTGAAATGCCCTCCCACGCAGAGGAGGGCGAACATGCGGTTGAGGTTAGGGTTTTTGATGCGTTGGGAAACTTTAATTCTAAAAAAATTAAAATTAACTTATTTAACCTTAATAATTAATTTCCTCACAACGTCTTTTTCTAAAAATTTATTTATTTTTTCCTTTATCGCTTCTTGGTTTAAAAATAATTCATTGGCAACAACTTGGTTTTGACAATAAACGTGTAAGGAATTATTTTTATAAAAAAACACCTCGGCATTAGAGATGTTTTTTTTTATAATTTTATTTGCTTGTTCGCAAATTGTATTATCATCTAGGTTGTCTTTTAGTTTAATTTTATTTATTACCCTAGGGATAATTAATCCAATGTGTCTCATTTTATAATTTAATCGGCATAATTACATAATTAAAACTGGAATCGCCCTCGGGCTTTAATATGCCCGGACTAGTTTCGTCAATTAGGCCCAATAAAATTCTCTTAGCATTGATGCTATTTAATCCATCTAATAAATATTTATGATTAAAAATAATCTCCATATCCTTGCCTTTAATTTCCGCGTTTATTTCTGAAAAATTATCACCCAACTCAATGTCCTGGGAAAAAGTCTCAACTAATGATTTTTTAAGATTAATTCTTAATCTTACGTCGTTTATTCTGCTACTAAAAAAACTACTCAGTTTAATTGCTTTTAAAAACTCTTCTCTATTAATTAATATATTTGTTTCTGGTTGTTGAAAAACTAATTGTTGATAATTTGGGTAATTCCCTTCTATTAATTTAGAGATTATTTGAATCTTAGAAAGATTAAATAAAATTTGGTTATTTTCAATGCTGATTTTCAACACATCTTCTTCTTGATTTGAGATTATTCTAATTAATTCTTGTGCTGTTTTGTAGGGAATAATCACTGAGCCTTGCCCTTGTTTTTTAATTTTACTATCTTTTATGTTTATTATTTTTTCACCCAACCTAAAACTATCTGTTGTTGTTAATTTTATTTCCTTATCAGAAGAATAATTAAAAAGAATACCGGTAATTTCAGGGCGGACATCGGACAATGAAACAAAATTTATTACTTGTTCTAGTGAATCCTTAAAAAGAATAGAGTTAATTTCCAGTATTGGTTCGCTTTTTATTTTTGGAATTATTGGAAAATCATTAAAATCTAACCCCCTAATAGTTGATTTATAATTTTCGCATTTTAAGTTAATTATATTATTTTTGACACTTATCTCTATTTTTTTATTTGGTAGATTGTTTATAAAATTTACTAATATTTTAGCAGGAATGGTTATCCCTCCTTCTTTTTCTATTTTACAAGCCACGTAGTTTGTAATTGCTATCTCCAGGTCTGTTGCGGACAATTTAAGTTGTTTTTTATCTGTGTTTAGTAAAATATTATTTAAAATAGGTAGTGTTAAATTTTTACCAATTATATTTTGTACTGTATTTAATTCCTTTTTTAAGTTTTCTTGAAGGCAGATAATTTTCATATTAATAATTTTAATTAATTATATAAAATATTATTATGGTTATTATTATGGTTAAAAATTCTGTGGAAAACCCTATTTTTAGACCTGAATTTAATAAAACTACTTGTTTGTTTTATGTGGATAAATAACTAGGAACTGTTTAATATTCTGTGTTGGATTTTATTGTTTTTTATTATACTTATTAAAACTATAAAAGCTATCAATAGCTTATCCCCTTGCTTACGCATTAATACTTAACAAGTTATTAAATAACACCACTATATAGTCTTTCTTTAATTAATCCCAGCTCTTGTTCAAGGTTTTCATCGTTTTCTATCTCCCGTCCGATTTTTTCACAGGCGTAAATCGCGGTAGTGTGGTCTCGTCCCCCTAACTTACTGCCGATTGCCGGATAAGAGCTTTTCAACTCTTCTCTCATTAAATACATTGTAATTTGTCTTGGTTTGACGATTTCTTTCCTCCTGCTTCTATTTATTAAATCATTAATATTAATATCATAAAAACCAGCCACCGCCTCAGCTATTTTTTTGTAACTGGTTCTTTTTTGCGGGTTAGAGATAATTGTTTTCAGTATTCCTATTAATTGTTTTTTGTTTGGGGTTTCGTTGTTGAGTTTAATATGAGCAATAACCCTATTTAGCGCGCCTTCCAGCTCGCGAACATTTTTTTGAATATTTGAGGCGATATATGCGAGTATGTCGTCGCTTAATTGGATGTTTAGTGATTGTGCTTTTTTCTTTAAAATAACAAGCCTGGTTTCGAAATCCGGTCGGCCAATATCGGCAATCATTCCCCCCTCAAATCGAGAACGCAGTCTTTCTTCTAGTGTGGGGATTGCTTTCGGTGCGCGATCACTGGTAAGAATGATTTGCTTGTTTTTTTCATAGAGAGAGTTAAAAATATGGAAAAAGATTTCCTGGGTTTTTTCTTTGCCCGCCAAGAACTGAATGTCGTCAATAATTAAAACATCAAACTTCCTGTATTCTTGCTTGAATTTTTCTACCGAGCCATTTGATATTGAAGAAATTAAATCCGCAGTGAATTTTTCGGAAGACAGGTAGGTTATATTTTTGTCTTGATGATTTTTAATTATCTCGTTGCCGATGGCTTGGATGAGGTGTGTTTTTCCGATTCCCACGCCGCCGTAAACAAAAAACGGATTATAGGTTTTTCCAATATCTTTAATTACGGATTGGCCCGCGGCATAAGCCAACTCATTAAAAGAGGCGACAATAAACGAATCGAACGTGTATTTGGGATTAAGGTTGGTTTTTTCGTCATTTTTGGATTCTTTAAAATCCAATCCTTTCTCGATTTCAAAAACAACCTCTTTCTTTTTTGTTGGTTTTGTTTTTTGTTTACTTTTAATCTCTTGCTCGTTTAAATAATTGATAATATAGTTTATTTCTTTTACCGTGTCGACGACGTTTCTTAGCGCCTTAAAAATAATTTTATTATATTTATTTTCCAGCCATTCCTTCGTAAATCCATTGGGAACGCCAATAACAATTTTTCCGTCTTTAATTGACAGAATGGTCGTATTTTTGAACCAGGTGATAAAATTGGCCTTAGAAATAGAAAGCTCAATTTCCCCTAATGCGATTTGCCAGATTTCTTGGTTGCTCATTTTATTTTTTAATCGTGCCTTGGTATTTTAACATAAGTAATTTTTTTAAAAAACATAGTCAATGTCTTAATTTTGTTGATAATCTGTGAATCAGTTGTGGAGAACCCCTTTTTATTGCTTATGGGCTAAATTTTAACCAAAATCATAACAATAAACAAGTATTTGGGTGGGTTTGACCGAAATTTTATTTACTGATAATCTTAAGGTATTATAAGTTAAGCACAGAGACATGAAACAAGGACTAACGTATAAGCCTAAAAAAAGAAAAAGAAAAAAAGCCCACGGGTTTCGGACAAGAATGAAAACAAAAAACGGCAGACGTGTTTTAAGCAGGCGCAGAAATAAGGGAAGAAAAAGATTAACGGTTTAAAATGGCTGTTAAATACGAAAGAATTAAAGAAAGAATTGATTTCGAGAAAATTTTTAAAACGGGCAAAACCACCATTGGAAGGTTTGTTTTTTTAAGGGCAAAAAAGACAGAAAATAAAAGCTGCCGCTTGTGTTTCGTTGTTGGTTTAAAGGTATCAAAAAAGGCCGTTGAAAGAAATAAAACAAAAAGAAGAATAAGAGAAATCATGGGAAGTCTTTACCCGGAACTGAAGCCGAATTACGATATTGTGATAATTGCCAAAGAGGAAATTTTGAACAAAAAATACGCAGACATAAAAGATGAAATTATAAAGACAATTAAAAACGCAAAACTTTTCAAATAGTAATGGAAAATTATATTTTAAAACTAATTCGTTTTTATCAGCAGAGGATTTCTTTTGTTTTCCGCGCGACCAATATAAGTCGTGGTTGTCGTTTTTCTCCCTCTTGTTCGGAATATAGCTATCAGGCGATTGAAAAATACGGACTGATAAGGGGTCTAATTAAATCGCTTAAGAGGATTGTTAGGTGCAACCCCTTTAGCCGGGGAGGAATTGATTTATGTTGAATTTTTTAACCAAACCGATATTTGATTTTTTGATGTTTTTGTCAAAAATAGTTCCCGGGCACGACTTGGGCATTGTTATTGTTTTATTAACAATCATTATTAGGGTGGTTTTATTTCCGTTGTCCAGGCAATCAATTAAAGCTCAGTCAAAGATGGCCTCCCATAAAGACCAAATCAAGGAAATACAAACCAAATACAAAACCAAGGAAGAGCAAAGCAGGGAGCTGATGAAGTTTTACAAGGAGAATAAAATTAATCCTTTTTCCGGGTGCTTGCCCTTGGTCGTCCAGCTCGTGATTTTAATTGCCCTTTACCAGGTTTTTATTGGTATCTTAAAATCTCAAGATTCATCCATAAACTATATTTTTCTGGGATTCTTGGATTTATCAAAGAGAAACGTGGTTTTGGCGGTTTTGGCCGGGGTCTCGCAGATTTTTGCCTCAATTTTGGCAATGAAGCGCACAGCATCTATTCCCCAGCCCGGCGCATCGGAAAAATCGGCAACAATGCAAAAAACATTGAATCGCCAAATGTCGTACATCCTTCCTGTATTTACCGTTTTTATCGCCTTAAAACTTCCTGCGGGACTTGCTCTTTACTGGGTGGTAAGCACAACCCTCGGAGTAGTTCAGGATTATTATTTGTATAAAAAATTTGCCTTACAAAAACCTTAAAAGGGCAAAAACATGGAAGAAATCAAAAACAAAATTAAAGAAGTGTTCAGAATGATGGGGATTGATGAGGTTGAAATCGAAACCAAAAAAGACAACCTATCAAAAGACAGAGAGCATTTATTGGTTGATATCGATTTGCCGTTTAAAGACGCCCGTCAATTTCTTAACGAGGAAGCAATCGGCTTGGGAGCTCTGCAACACATTTTAAGACAAATGATTTCAAGAAAAGATTTTACGCAGCCGTTTTTGGTGGTGGATATCAATCGGCACAGAAAAGAACGGGAAAAAGAATTAACCGAATTGGCAAATAAAGCCGCGCAAAAAGTGAGAAGAACAAAGAAGCCAATTGCATTTAAGCCGATGCCTGCGTTCGAAAGAAGGTTTATTCACATGAAACTGGCAGAACAGCCGGACATTGTAACCGAGAGCATAGGAGAAGATCCCGAGAGAAAGGTGGTGGTAAGGTTATATCCGTAATTTTTGGCGGAAAGTTATATTTTTATGACCGTTATCAGGAAAATTGCATATAACACAATTTTTTCTGCGGGGGCACGCGTAATTGCGGTAGCCCTTTCTTTGTTTAGTCTGGGAATAATTGCCAGATATCTCGGCAAGGAAGGATTTGGAGATTATAGTTTAATCTTGTCTTTTTTGTATGTTTTTAATATTTTAGCCGACTTGGGCCTTTATTCTTTAATGACCCGGGAAATTTCCCGTCCAGAGGCCGATGAGAAAAAAATAGCGAGCAATATTTTCACATTGAGAATAGTTGCTCTTTTTATTTTTCTTGCTTTGGCAGTGGCCATGGTTTGGGTTTTCCCTTACACGGAAAGAGTTAAATTGGGGGTCGTAATTGCTTCTTTTGGTTATTTGTTTTTGTCCGCATCTCAGGTTCTGATGGGGATATTCCAAAAACACCTGAGAATAGATAGGGCCGGATTGGCGGATATTATCGGCAGAATAATTCAGCTGGGGCTGGTTATAATTTTTATTCATTTTAAACTCGGTCTTTTCTGGCTTTTAGTGTCTCTAAATATCAGTTGTATCGCCAACTTTATTCTTAACTGGATTTTTGCCAAAAAATGCGTTCGTTTTGGACTGGCTTTTGATTTTCCTTTTTGGAAAAAAATAATTAAAGAAGCGATACCAATTGCCGCTTCCATCGTTTTGACCTTGGTCTATTTCAAATTCGACACGATTTTTCTTTCGTTGAAATTCATAAATCGGTCATCCCTGAATCAGATGGCCGATGTCGGTGTTTACAATATTGCTTACAAAATTCTTGAGGGCTTGATATTTTTCCCCTCGATGTTTGTGGGCTTGATTATGCCGATACTTTCCAGATTAGCCGTTTCCGACAAAGAACAATTTAAAAAAGTTTTTCAGAAAACCTTTGATGTTTTGATTATTTTCATTGTGCCGATAGTGATTGGTTTATTGGTTTTGTCTTTACCTGTAGTCGTTCTTATTGGTGGTAAGGACTTTGTTGACTCTGCCTCGGTTTTAAAAATTTTAAGTATTGCCGTAGGGTTGATATTTTTCGGAAACCTGTTCGGGGTGAGTATTATTGCTTTGAATAAACAAAAAATAGGAGCATATATTTATTTGAGCGGAATGGTTTTCAGTATTGTCACCAATTTAATTTTTATTCCCAAATATTCTTATTTTGGGGCTGCCTGGACAACGGTTGCTACCGAGCTCTTGGTCACAACTCTGATGTTTTGGTTGATTTATAAGAATATAAAATACTTTCCATTTTTGGGAGTCGCGATAAAGTCGGTTTTAGCCGGATTGATAATGTTTTTGTTTTTATATTTTTTGAAGGGGCAAAACCTGTTTTTATTGATTGGCGGAGGAGCAATGGTTTATTTCGTTTTTCTTTATCTGATAAAAGGGATAACCAAAAAAGATGTAAACTTATTGCTTAAAGAATAATGGTTGAAAAATTTTCAAAATGGGGAATATATGCAATTGTTTTTGGTTTGCCGTTATATCTGATTAGGTTTGAGATTTTGGGGGTTCCAACTACTGTTTTGGAAATAATGATTTATATTCTTTTTACGGTTTGGTTGGTTGGGGGCTTTAATTTGTCGGAATTTATAAAAATAATTAAAGAAAATCGCCTTTTGTTTGTGGCGATTTTTTTGATTTTACTTGGCGTAAGCTTGGCGACAATTCGCTCTTGGGATTTAAGGTTGAGCGCGGGAATTTTAAAGGCATGGTTTTTTGACCCGGTACTGTTTTTTATTGTTTTTATTTCCGTGATTAAGCGCGAAGAAGAAACCAGAAAAGTTTTTTACGCGCTTATGTTGTCGGGAGTGGTTGTTTCTATCGCATCTTTGATTTATTTGTTTTTAGGAGAATTAAATATTGACGGTCGACTGCAGGGATTTTATAATTCCCCGAATTATTTGGCAATGTATCTGGCGCCTGCGTTTATAGTCGTGTTTTCCTGTTGCTTTCTCGCTTTCTTCGTTCGTCCCGGCGAGGCGAGCTCGGGGTTGAGCCTCTCGCTCGTCCCGATAAATCGGGACATCGTGCCCGCTTCGGGACTCAAAACCCGTTCGAAAACAACACTAAAACACATTGCGTTTATTGTTGGTTGTTTTTTATTGGCTATGACCATTTTTTTCACTAAATCCTTTGGCGCGTGGATGGGGGTGGTGGGAGCGATTGGATTCGGTTTGGTTGCTTGGTTTTTAAAGGCAAAAAAGAAAAAAATAGCCGTAGTTCTGACTATTCTGTTGATAATTTTATGTGTTGGTATTTATTTTATAAAATTCAGCTCAGCTCAGGGGAGATTGTCAATCAATTCGCGCTTGGAAATCTGGCAAAGGGCGATTGACGCGGTTGTGATGTATCCAATTATCGGAATCGGGCCGGGAACTTTTAAGGATTTTTTTCCGGAAGACCCGGACTGGAGCGTGCCTCAGCCGCACAATCTTTATCTGGCATTTGTACTGCAAACGGGAATTATTGGTTTCATCGGATTTATTTTATTGTTAATTTGGTTTTTTAATACGGGATTTAAATTATTAAAAATTCAAAGCTCCTCATTGCCGGTTGCCAGTTACTTATTGCTCGTCATGATGGTTTACATTTTGATTCATGGATTAGTTGATACGACCTATTGGAAAAACGATTTAGCCGTGATGTTTTGGATGATAATCGGAATGATGGCGTTTATCAAAACTAGATCAAAAATTAAATATCAAAATGTAAAATGACAATATAAAATGTAGAAATTTTTGAATTTTGAATTATTAAAAAGCCCCGCAGCTGCGGGGCTTTTTTCTGTTTCAGTTAATTTTACTTATTCCGAAAGCTTTATCGAATAAAGCAAGCCGTTAACCTTGTTGACGAAGAAGAGATAACTTTCGTTGGGGGAGATAAACACATCATTAGCATCGTAAGTTTCGACCATCAATGAGTCATTCAATAATTTTGTCGCCTCTCCCGTTTCGAGGTTGATTCTGAAAAAATCATCATTTGAAGCAAATGTTCCTTTGTAAAAATCATCGGGTAAGACCTTGGCCTCGTTGAGGTTTTTCGGCACAGCGCAATAAATGTATCTGATGTCCTGAGACCAAGTGCATTTTTCAACCAGGGTTGCCACGCCGACGGTTTTTGGATTAGACATAATTCTGTTCACAACATAAAGACCAAGACCTGTTCCGGTTTTGGAGTAAAGCACCTTGCTTCCGTCGGGCGACCATTTTACACTTAAGCCGTAAACATCGGAAGAAACCTTGTTGAATGTTTTATTTTTTAAATTCAGGGAATAGAGCGAAGAAGTGACGATTCCCGATGGTTTTTCCTGGAAAAACAATTCGTCGCCATTTGGCCAATCCAATTTCAGGTTTTTCATTCTGGTTTTCAGGTAAATTACGTAGTTGGAGCCGTCGGGATTAGAAGTACTTATGGTATTTTCGCCGGTAAAATCATTTTGGTATTGGTAGGCGATTTTTTTGCCGTCAACAGACCAGGCAATGTAATTGGTGTATTTGTTGAGCTGGGTGGTCTTTTTGTCTGCAAGATTATATAGAAATTTACTTACATTGCCCAATGTGTCTTCAAATATTGTAATTGCCGAATCTTTATTCGGTGACCACAAAGCCTTAATCAGGTTTTCCAGGTTAGTATCGGAAACGCGATTGATGTTTGTGCCGTCAAAATCGGATTGCCAGATATTTCCGTTCGCGCGAGTGTAATAAATAACCTGATTTTTGTCGGCAGTAGTTGTTGGCGAAAGCACCGGTTCATTGGAAATTGCTTTGATTTTTAAAGCAGACTTAGGTGTTCCTGTTCCCGGTTGGGTTCCTGTTCCCGGTTGGGTTCCTGTTCCCGGTTCGGGGAGTACGCCTCCAGGACCGCCAGGAGTTGTCGGTTTTTTGAAAAAGAAATAATAAACCAATAGCCCGGCCAGGATAAGGACCAGGAGAATAATGACAATAATAAGTATTTTTTTCGCCTTAGTATTCATTTTGTTTCAAGAATTAATTTTTAAGGACAATAATTTGCATCGGCCCTGCATGATCCGTAACCTCCCCACCACTGGCATTCATTGTCGCACATAGAATTGCATTCTTGGGCACTTATGTAGCAATCCCATGGCTCGGGGGCTCCTTCAAAGGCGCAATAACAGGTGCGTCCTCCCGCATTTATGTTTGTGGTTGAACTTAAGTCTATTTTTATACCCACCAGGTCGGGATTTATGGTATTTAAAATCAAATAACTGCTTAAAAGAATAACCACTCCTAGAAGCGCGGAAACAATCTGTTCTTTGGCATCACTCATCTTAGAGGGATTGCCTGCGGCACCAATATATTTAATTGCGCCCAATAAAATTGCCGCCAAAGCAACTGCTCCGCAAATCCCAATAGCAAAAAGATAAATGTATTTAATTAATTCAGTCAAGGGCATGCCAAAAGCTACTGGTTGAGTCCCCGGCACTTGCGGATATTGTAGTAGCGTATCAATTGCGCCTGCCGGAGAACTTAAAGCAAAGCATCCCAAGACCAGGATAAAAATTCCGATAATTGCCGTGATTAGGGATTTGTGTTTTTTAAATAATTTTTGTTTCATGGTTTAAATTTATTTGACTTGCATGAGGATATTTTTAGAGGCTGTTTGTTTTGAATATGACCAGCCATTGTCCACGCTTACCAGAAGATTTCTAACTTCTCTCTCTCTGCCTTCTTTTTTGGGGATAGATAAGGTTAAAACATTGGCGCTTGCCCCGGTCGCAGTAACCATTTCTTGCTCGGATACATTCCATTGATAATTTAAATCTGTTGCTTTTTTAATGCTGAAGAAAAACGGTTTAGCGACAAAATAAGATTTCTTTTCAGACGGGACGGCAATTATTTTTTTAGCTAATTCGGAAAAGATGGCGTTTTTAGCCGAAGTGTAAATTATTATTTCCGGATTAACAATCGGGATAATGATTGTTTTTTCAAGATAAAATGAATTGCTGTCATTAAATATTTTTACAAGTACAATGTGCGTTTCATTGGCAGTCTTTCTTATCCCGAACCTGAAATCTCTTTTTCCGTATCCGGACTGAGATTCGTCAAATGTATTGTCGATAAACCAGCTATATTGAAGATTTTCAGGCTTTCCCCCGGAAACATTTAAAAGCACGCTTACGTCAACGAATCCGTCTACGGACGGCAATGCCCTGCCGGGATAATCATAAGGAACATAACTGTCTGTGGACCAAATCATATCGATGTTTTTTAAGGTAATCTCTTCTCCGGTTGCGGTTGTTGTGTCATCTACTTGTTGTTGCGAAACCTCATAAATGCTTTGGTCGTTGTTTATCATTTCGTCAAGATAATCAAACTGCGCCAAACTGATTATTGGCAGAGAAGAAATAATAATCGCGCTTAAAATTAAAATTATTTTTTTCATTTTATTGTTGGTTTAGCTTTCGAAAGCTTTCCAATGGTTTTTTTCCCTAGTTTAGTTTCTTCAAGATAAGAAGTAACTATAAATGTTGTATTTGACGGTAGCGGAGTGATCCCCAAAAGAGCGTTAGTAAGAATTTTTTGACCCGGGCTTTCTCCGAGTTTTCCACTCATTAGTTTCCAAAGATAAATAATTGCTTGAAAGGGAGCACGTAGAATGGCTCCAACAACAGGAATAAACCCGAGTGCGTCGCCAATCGCTCCAATCGTTCCTATGATTCCATAGACAATAATGTTTGGTCCTGGTTCCGATTTTGTTCTAAGGTTATCATCTGGGGATTGATTGGCGGAGTTTTGTGCTTCATGTAATTCCGCCGCACTTTCTCTTTCAATTGTAGTTGCGTCTTCCATAATATTTAATTATTTTCTTTAGCCAGGTCTTCTTTGGCTTTTTGGATTTGTAAAATTTGTTCCGGGCTTGAAGTGACGATTTGGTCTTCGGTATAAGAGGCAACCACCTTGATCGCCGCGTGTTTCAATCCGGCAAAGAATATTCCCTCTCCGATATCCGCCTGCAAAAGCAGATATTTTTCTTCATCCGTAAGATTGAATGTTTTTTGCACCACTTCGATGGTTGCGGGTGATTGTTTGAAAAGTAGTTGAATCGAGGAATTACTGACAATCGGTTTTCCGTAGGGCGAATTCATGAAATCGGGAATGTCCTGGGTAATGGTGGTCAGCCCCAGCCAGTATTTTCTGCATCTTTTGGCTATGCCGTGTAAAAACGACGCGCCTGACTCGTATTTCATCATCCACCATGCTTCATCAACAATCATCAGTCTTTTTTTCATTTCCGAACGGATGAGATTCCAGATAAATTGTAAAATAAGATACATTGCCACTGGCTTCAGTTCATCTTCCATGTCTCTGGCGCTGAAGACAATCAAATTTCTATTGATATCGATGTTCGTGGGCTGGTTAAGGAATCCGGCAAATGTTCCCTTGGTGTATCTTTCCAATCTTTTGGCAATTCTTTCTCCGCCTTCCATGTTTTCCAATACTGTTTGCAGGTCTTCCAGGATAGGGGGAGTAATGTTTTTCAAGTCCGATTCAGGAGTAATGTCTTTAGAGGCATAGGTTTCGGTTAGTGCCTGGTCAAGCGTAGAGTTTTCTTCGGGCGTCAGCTCCCCTAAAGCAACTCGTAAAAGCCCGACCAAATCCATAATTTTTGAACGTAGCACTTCTTCACTTGTTTCGTCTTCTCCTGGAGGCGAAATATCAAAAGGATTAATATGATGTTTAGAATTTAAAGAAATTTTAAAGAAAGCTCCGTCGGTTGTTTCCGCCAAATACTGATATTCGTTTTCCGGGTCAATGACAATGACGTCAATTCCGGTCATTAAGGAGCGTAGGATTTCGATTTTTACGGCATAAGATTTTCCACCACCGGATTTTCCAAAAATAACCATATTGCCGTTTTCCATGGAAAATCGGTCAAAAATAATTAAGCTGTTGTTGTGGCGGTTAATTCCGTAAAGAATGCCTTTATTTGAAGACAGATTTGCGGAAACAAACGGGAAGACAGTCGATAACGGACCGGTATTAAGAGAAGTATTAATGAACAGCTCATCGATGCCCAGGGGCAGACTTGAATTTAAGCCAATGTCCTGTTGGAAAAGAGCGGGCCGGAGATAAATCATTTTTGCCTCCAAAAGCGAAAGAATTTCTTCTTCTACCTCGCTGAGCTTATCTATCGAATCTTCGAAAATTGTGATGTAAAGGCCGTATTTGAAGAATTTTTCAGTGCCTTGAATCAGCCGGTCTCTCAAGCTTTCGATGTCGTCCCTGGCTGTTTCGAGCATCGGATCGCGTATTTTGCCTTTTTCCGCTTCCGTGGAAATTTGTGCCTCTACTTGAGTGATTTTTCTGCGTAGCTTTTTAAGGATTATTCCCGTATCCGCAGGATGGACAAACATAGAAACATTGAAAACCCTATCGAGATTGATTATCGGAGAAAGCCAGTTTACGGTAAGAAAGCGGGGATAGGTAATCACGAAAAAAGTTTTGGCAAATTTATCTCCAACCTGAATATAGTTGGAAGTAATTTGCAGCGCAGAAGGAGAGATTGCATCAACCAGAGACATCTCGACAGACGCTGTTTCGTCGGTTTCGGGTATGCCGGTTTCGTTAATCGGGGTTTTTTGTTTTTTCTTGAATAATCCCATAATTACTTTCCTACATTATAGAATTCGTAAAAAAGCTGAGTCATTTGTTCGTCATTTAAAGGAACTGCCTTTATGCCTAATCCCTGAAGGCCTTGCACAACCAGATTGGTTCTTTGCTCCAGTTGCGCCTTGTATTGATTGAAATTTTCTTCTTTAAATGTTTCGCCTGTTTTTTTCTTACCGGCCATCAGATTTTTCAGTTTACCGAGAAAATCGTATTCTTCTTCTTTGGTCTCGGCGATTTTAAAGGTAATAATGATATAAAAGGACTTAGTCATGATATTGGCGAATTCGACGAAGCTTTCCACAAAACTTATATATTCGCCGGTTTGAACTCTTAAAAGTTCATTGGTTTGTTTTTTTTCCAGTTCGCGGATTTGATTCAGATAAGTATCGATCTCGAAGTGCCGGGAAGTAATGATAATTTGTATGGAAAAATCCAATGAATTCAGGAACTCCTGGAATCTGTTGATTATTGCTTCTTGCTCTGTTGCGCTTAAAAGGTCGAAATTCATACTAGAACAGATACAGATTGATTTTAGGGTGTTGTCTCGTAAAATTACTGTTCCGTTTTTGATTTCTTTGACCTTGACGAATGTTTGCGCGCTTGAAGCGTTTTTTGGTAGTTTTGTTTGCGGCATATTATTTTTCCACCTCTATTTTCCAACCGATTTCCTGAAGCTTTTCTCTGGGAATAAGTTTTTCCTTCCTGTCTATCGGTTCTTTTTTAATAATTTCCAAAAGCGGTTTCTCCTCTTTTGTTTTTTGGGATTCGGGTTTTTTCCAGATATAGAAATCGGGTTTTTTCACAAAGCGGAAGAAATTTTTCAACGCGCTTGCCAATGGTTGCTGATTTATTCTGATAAAAGCCAGAGCAAAAGAAACTGCGGCAACGGGAATTGATAGAATAATGAAAACAAAGAAATTAAGAATTCTGAAGAGGATATAAATTACAAACGCGCCAACCAGAAGATACAGGAACTGCTTTATTGTTAAGGGTCCGATTACCTTGTCCTCCATTTCCGTAAATTGTGGGATTTGAAATTGCATTGGAATTATGATTTATTTCGGTATGTGTTTATTGGCTTTTTATTTCCTCTTTTCTTCTTCCTGTTTTTTTGCTTCTTCTTTTATCGCTTCCCATGCAGAATCTTTTCTTTGTTCCGGTGTTCCTCCTACGGGTGGGGTTGTTGTGGTTTGGGGTTTTCCTCCCCATGCCGTGCTTGCCGTTATTGCCTCGTATGTTTTTTGCCTTTCCGCTTTATGGGGATCTGTGTCAGGAAGTGTTTTAATCAATTCTTCCAATATGTTTTTGACAAATTGTTTGTCGCTACCAGAAAGTTTTGGGCCGGCTCCATCTACTTGCGCCGCAGTCATGTACTTCGCTGCTAATGTTTTATCGGTTACTGATTTTAGTTTGCCCCAATCTTCATCTTTAAATCCCCTTATGTGCGAGCCGACTAAATTATCCCACTCCGGTTTAATGGTTTTTGTTTTCGAGTCTATTGAGTATTCTGTATTTAATTTACCGTCTTTATCGCCGTAAAAGGCTTGGTCTAGTTTTCCCGTAATAGAAGCAAAATCTTTTCGTTTCTTTGCGTTGTCGGCATTCTTGAAGTCGTCAGTTAGTCCTGATCGAAGAGCTTTCTCGCATTTATCTCTGACGTCTTTTGCCCACCCATTAAACACCTTGGTAAATTCTCCCGTACCAAGCTGTTCTCTTAAATCTTCAGCAATCTCAGCTCCATCTGTGCCTTCGAATACTTTTTCTCCCCATTGTTTATGCGTTCCGCTTGCAATCGCTCTTTGTTCGGCTTCTTTTCTGTCATTTCCCGTCACGGCATCCGGTCTTAGTTCTGCCAGCTTTCTTGATGAGTCAACATCACCGAAATTCGCAAATGCGTTAATTGCAGACGCCACCTGTTCTTTTTCCGCTTCTCTTAAAAATCCTCTATTTTGGGCAGTTCTAGCGGCGAGTAGTTTTTGTGCGCCACTTGCCTTTTCAACTTCCTTCAGCGTATCGTCTTTGGACATCATGGAAAGCCTGGTTGCGTATTTTTTATTGTATTCTCGCTGGGTAGCCGATTGACTTGCCATTGATCCTCTTGCTCTCATGCTTCTTCCCATTGAGGTATTCCCAAATAACTTGCCAACATTCGCTAGGGCTGCTCCTCTGGCTCGGTCAAGTCCTCCCCCTACTCTTTCCTTGGCTCTTCCGACGGTTTGTTTCTTTACCCAGCCTACTCCTGCATTTTTCCACTTTTTACCGAGTGTCATTGCCGAAGATGCGCCAGCCATACCCATTTTATTGGCGACAATAAGTCCTCCGATTAAAAACGCACCAATAAAGATAAAATTATAAATATATTTGATGTCGGAAAAGAATTGATTAACCGAACCGGTGCTATCGGTAAATAAATTGCTTTGCAGGGAAGCGACCCTGTCTATTGTCCCCTGGATGCAGATTTTTGCCGCGAGCCAGATAAAAAAAGCATAAATGGGCGCGAAAATACACCATTTGGTAAATTGCTGCAGCCAGCTTTCCCAATTTTTTCTTAAAGCAGGAAGTATTAAGCAAACCAAGGCAAGAGGAGAGATAATAACCAAAAACCAGATTGCGACCGAGCGGATAATAAGAATGAATGCTCCGGCAAAAATAATAAAAGCAGCAATGAATAAAATTAATGCAGTGCCGAATTGTGATATAATTACGTGCATTATGCTTTCATCTTCGGTTTCTATGCCTGCGATTGTGTCCATTTGTTTTTTACATTCATTGAATTTTTCCCCGGCAATAATCCCGCAATTTAGTGCTTCTGGGGTGCCAGGATCATGAAGAGTGTCGCAATTCTCTTGGTCTATAAGGTGTTGCTCACAGAAAGAAGCAGTAAGGGTTGTGGTGACTTGCAGTCCATCCAAAAACACCTCGGATAATGGGGTTGTTGTGCCGGCAGCATTGGTTTGCGCGTTTTTAATGAAAAAATCAGCAGCAATATTGGTAAAATCAATAAGCACAAAGCAAAGCACCATACTGAAATTAATTAAAAGTGCGACTCCGATCAACTTGGGAAGTAATTCTTTGACGCCGTATCTTTCGATTCTTAAAATCGTGGCAAAAGCAATTATTACCATAAACAGAATAAAGAACATATTGGCAATATCTCTACATACATTCCAACCCGTTGTTGCTATTTCCGGCCGGCCATTAAATCCTTCAGTTAACACGCTTTGGAATAATTGTAAGGCGATACCCAAAAGAAAAGAGCCAAGACCGGCAAAAACCGAGCCCACTAATCTGACAATAGCTATGGCAATACCCTTAGCGGTGTCTGCGATGGCTCCTCCAATACCAAAAATATCCGCTCTTGCCAATGAAGGGGGAAATAAGACAATAAAAATACTAAGCAGTAAAATTATCGCAACAACTATTTTTTTATTGAATTTCAGTTTTTTCATTTTTAAATTAGATAATTAGGGTAAAAACCCTAATTGAACGGTTACCGTTGTTTGACAAGTGCTGAATGCGGTAAATCCATTAGCGGGATTGGTGTTTCCGACTCTGATATTGATGGTATATGTGCCGGGAAAATTATATGAACATGGCGATGATTCAGAGAAATCATTTTGAGTGGTTTGCGTGCCTGTAAATGAATTTCCTCCATGGCAATCATAACTGAATGTGGTACCAACAGCATTATTAATAAGATTCGTATATGAAGAATTAGGCGATGTCGTAGTTGAGACGGTTATAGGGTCATTTATGGAGGGCCTTGAGGGGGCAGTAACATCGGTATTGCAGGAAATTGTCGGAGCTTCTGAAACATTGATGGTTTGATAGCAAGAAGAGGTTGATGAGGCGCCCCTGACCAAAACGCCAATACCGTGGGTTCCTGGCAAAGTAAAATTACAAGCATTATTTAATGTATATTGATTAGTATTTGAAGTGTATGGATCCGTTGCTCTGTCCCAATTGGCAACAGGCCCGCCGTTTGTCGGGACATTGCAATAAAATGTAAAAGTAAATGGTCCGGGATCGGCATTATTCAATCTGCCGGTAATGTTTGCTGCCACAGGAGCAATACCATTGGCCGGATTAAGCGTGGAAGTGATTTCACAATCAGTTGTTTGGATATTGGTGGTTGCAGTAGCGGAAACTCCAAATTCGGTCATTACCGATACTGCGGCAGTATAAGTCGTATTATTTGCCGGATAATTACATAAACCCGCGGCAGTAAGAGCGGTTAATGCGCTGGTCGAAGTTCTTTCAAAGGTTCCGTTGTTGTCGCAATCGAAATAATAGGTAAGATTTTGCGCCGAAGATAATCCCGAAACTACTGCGGTTAAATCAACGCCATTTAATGGTGCCAGTCCGGAGGGCGGGGTGGCTGATAAAGAGACAGAGAACGTTGTTTGTGTGACTGGTCCGGTGCTGTCGGTTGCCGGGCCGGCGCCAACACAGATTGCGTAATTTTTCGCATTTTTTTGCCAAAAATCAGCGCAACAACTGCCCCTTGAGTCGAGAATTCCGTCATCGATTGCTTTGAATGGTTCTTGTCCCCCAACAGGCAATTTTAATTTCCCGCAATCATTTTCATCAGGACGAAAATCAGTAACGTCTTTTAATTGTTGTTCTGTCATTCCTGCTTGATTGCAACGCGTTTGGCATACTTTTGCGCCTTGATAGGCAAAATCAGGTAATGCTCTGCAAATCAAAGCCAAGCTTATGTTTTCCGAATGGTCATTATCATTGCAGAGCCCTCCCATATCGGAAATGGATTGGTCAAATAATCCCCTAAATTCACCTTCGTTTTTCTTGTATTTATTTACAAGCACAGTGGGATATTTTGTTACCAGGCGCGCTGCATAATCTCTGGTTTGTTCGCAATAGGTCGCGGGAATGAAATATTCTTTAAGGCAAGTAAGGCAGGAATCTTTTTGTTCTTCAATTAAACATTTACCGTAAAAATCCAAAGCGCTTGTCGGGGGGTCGATTACGTGCGTAGAAATATCTTCGTAGTTGTTGCAGCTTCGCATTACGCAGCTACTTTTTTCTTCTTCTGTGTTTAGTTTCGAACAGGTTTCATCATATTTTTTTAGGCATTCATCACACCTGTTTAGAGCGACAACATACCATTCAGCGCAACCTTGATAAAAGGCTGTTTTTTGTCCAAGCACCGCGCCTGTCCACACGGTGTTTCCTTCTCCGGGATAACGTTGCGGCGGAACCGGGCCAACCGGACAGCTTAAAGCATCGTGGTCATACATACAAGGCAAACAAGGCACTTGTCCGATGCCGGGGACTAAATCAAATAATCGTGGAACTCTTTCACGTTCTTCCGGTTCAAACCCGCCGCCGCCACCTCCTCCGGTAGTAATTTCGCTATTATCAAGAGCAGAATAACATCCTGAATCAGCGGGATAATCAATGGTGCCATCATTATCATTGTCTATTCTGTCATTGCATTGTGGTAAAGGAGTTGCAGCGGGGATTGTCATTTGATAATTTGGTTCCAAGCCACTAATAATATCGGAACAGCTTGAGTTGGCCGGCATATTCAACTGGTTAAGCACTGTACGGCATTTTTCCGGTACTTTCGAGGGGGAAACTTCTCCCCAGCTGTATCCGTAAACCGGATATGGAGCATAGGGGGGGTCGAGAACCAATGCATCGGGCTGAAGATTAACGCTCTGTATTCCCACATACATGGCCTCCACATTCGGTTCAAGGATGTCTGCCAAGTTTTTCCTGAAATCTTCAACCGTCATCATTTTATCCGATTCGCAGGCGATTATCGAGCGGGTAAATTTATTTATCGATTGTTCCATGGTTGCATAAAGAGTAGAACGGATATCCTTTTTTTCGGCCGAGTTTGTGGTTTTTAAATATTGTTTTTGATAGGAGAATTTATCTTTGTTTTGCGCTCTTGCTTGTTGAGTTCCTGTTGCGGTAAAAGATTTGAATGCCAAACCCAAGCCGTTCATTGCTTTATTCATAATCGCACTGAAAAAGATTCCCACAAGTTCGGTAATTTCGTCAGTGCCAAGCAACCTTTCCATGTCTCCTGACAAACTATTCTGTACTGATTTTTGAATGTGGCTGCCGAGGTTGGTTACCGCAGTTGCTAAAGGCACAAATGGTATTCTTGCGCAATTACTGACGCAAGACTGAATTTGTTGTTGACAATTTGTGCTGTTCCATTCCGCTTGACCCTGTTCTCTTTGCAGGCACTGCTGATAAAGCGCATACCGTTCCGCATCACCCGGCTCAAAGGGTATTGGACCAACATTAGGGTATTGTTGATCACATGTAAGTGTAGATTGATTACATGCTGGCAAATTTGTTCCTGCCCTACAATCCTGGCTACATTTATCTCTGCTATTGGCCGTAGTTGTTGTTTGGTTTCTGTATCCTCCGCCCGCCGTAGCCTGTTGGGATGCGTTCATTACTTCGCGCGCAGCGATTTGTGTTTTTCGGTCGAGCGCAGAAAAGAACGCGCCATAAATATTGTTTTGCGGGCTGTTTAATGCTTTCCACGCATCCCAGCCAAAAATAGAGATGCGCGGTCTTTTAATAAAAGATTCAACATTATTTATAACTTTTTCAAGCGTACAGGCATTGGCTTTGGCATAAGTGGGTTGGTCAATGTAAGCCGTGCCGAAAGTTCTGGAAAACCTGCCAACAGAACGGAGATTTGAGCGCAGGGTTCTGAGATTTATGTTCGGAGCATTGCCCAGGGCAAAATTCAGGCCCGTGCAAAGCTTAGTGTTTTTAAATTCGTCAAGAAACTTTGCGGAAGCGATATTGAGAAATTCGTCAAAATAATCTTTAAAATCCTCAATACCAAAAGGAAGCTTTATACTGCTTTTTTTGCCCATTCCCCAGTCTTGGATATTTTTTTCCAGCCTTTTTAACATTACGTCGGAAATAACCGAACTTACCGCGTCGAGAACAAAGTCTTTTATGTTGCCTGCCCACCCCGCCCCTCCGTCAAGCGCCCTTGCGGTCTTAGGCTTAAAAATAAAGAGATTAAAACCAAGGCTTAAAAATAAGCTTAAAACTATAGTTAAGGCAATGATTTTTTTTGAAAAGCGCCTCATTTTTGCAAAGAAATGGTTATGCCTTGGCTTGATGCCAAATCAATGGCTTGGCCCATTAAATTATTCCAGGTTAGGGGAAATTCTTCCAATTTATTACTCGCAATATACGCTTTAAGCGGGTCATCATAAACATCCCGCAGCGCCACATAAATGTTTCTCACCAACAAAGTCAGTTCCAGTCCCTTTTTATGAATATCTTTCCAAGTTGAGGGGGCGGGAATTTCTTTTGCTTGTTCTATTCTGGCGTCGTTTTCTTTTATCAGTGTGTCTAGTTGGGAAAAATCATCTTCTTCAAAAGCTTTTGTAATTGCAGTGGAGGCTTCTTCTTTAAGGAAAAAATTACTTGCATATAAAATAGCGGAGACTTGGTCTATGTATGTCTGTATTGCTTCCTTACTATTGTCTTGGGAAATATTTATATCGTTATCAATAACCGTGATATCGAAAACACCGGGTATTGTTTCGAGTTCCGTTATTGCTTTTTCGGTTAAAACCGAATAAAGGTCTCCCAGCGCCCTTTTCCACATTTCGCTGATTGTTGATTTATTAACATTGGCGGAAAAAGTTTCCTGAGAATCGATTTGCGGGTTGCTGTCGAGGTATTGATTTTTTTGTGAAAAATAGGATGCGAACAGAGTATCGAGATTTTCGTCGCTGAGAACTTTTTTGGTGACATTATATTTATCTCCCAAGGGAAGTGGGTAAAAAATCTGCGTATCTCCGGGAGATTTTACCAGCGGATTATGATTGGAGCTAATTTCTTCGCCATCAAGGAAGCCGTCTTTGTCGGTATCGGGATTTGTCGGGTCGGTTCCGAACAAATCTTCTTGCCAGTCTTTTAATCCGTCATTGTCCGTGTCCTTGTTTTGCGATTCGATAACCGCTTCTTTGCCTCCGAACAAATCAAAACTGGAAAACGCCTCTCTTTTCGAGTAGGCGCCGACAAAAAGAATCAGCAATACGGCTAAAACGATAGCCGTAATCAAACCAGCTATGGATGATGGTTTCTTAAACTTTATTTTCATTAATTTTTCCGCTTATCTGTCTTTATTATACTACTTTTTGCTTTTAAATAAAAACATTAAGGCCTGTGGATAACTCAATTTAACCGTTAAAATAATAAAGGCCAGCAAAACAAACCAATCGCCGAATTTTGTATAAGGTGTTTTTCTATTTGACAATTCAATATTCGTAAATAAAATTTCATTTCCGAATTTTTGCGATTTACTGACAATTTTTCCTCGCGGATTAAGTAAGAAAGAATAACCCATGTTCGTGGCCTGAGCAAAATATCTGCGGTTTTCGATTGCGCGCAATTTTGACATGGCCAGGTTTTGCGTCAGAAGCGATCTCGAGCCGTGAAAAGGGGAATCGCTGGAAACAACCACCAGAAACTCCGCGCCGTTTTTCGTCATTTGTCTGTTTATCTGTGGAGAAAGAATACTTGAGCAGATTGTTCCGCCAACAATTCCCCTTGGAGTCGTTGTTGGCGTGGATATTTCTCCTTTTTGGTATAATCTTTTTTCGAAATCACCTTTATAAACATAAATAGCCATAAGAAGTTTGGTGATATAGGGAAGAAAATCGCCGTTTGCCACCAATAATCTTTTATCGTAATAACCGAGCGGATTTTCTTTTTCCAAATCGTAATAAAATAATCTGGATTTATTGATTTGGTTTTCTTCGCTGATTTTTTTGTTTTCCAAATATATTTGTCCTTTTTTCCAAAAATCTCCTAATAAGTATTTAGTAATTTTTGTGCTGCCGGTAGCAGAAACAATTCCCAATCCCTCGGGAGCAATCACGAAATCGGGGTTAGCTTGAATCGATTCCGGTTTTTGGAACATGTCTAAGACAATTTTCAGCACTTCTTTTTTGTGGTAGGGGTTGAAACTGGGGTCAGAAAGAAAATTGGTTTGCATCAACGCAACTTTTCGCTGTTCTCCATTTGTTTCGGTTTTCAATTTCGAATTCCCGTAAATAAGCAAAAACGAAAAAACAGCCAAAATAATTAAACAGGAGGCCGTAATTTGCTTGGTCGATAATTTCTGGTTTTTGTCGATAAAAGGCTTTATAACCAGAAAAACAACCGCGTTTATTAAAACAATCAGAAAAGAAATTCCGTAAATTCCCCAAATATCCGCGCTTTGAATGAGTAGCGGAATTTTGTGTAATGCATAGGTGAGATTTCCGAAAGTCCAATGCGGTCCGAAAAATGTTTCCTTGCCCAGCCAGATAAATTCGAACCACCAGGCGCGCAGATATTCGAAAATCGTCCAAGCAAACGGAACAATTATTAAAAAAGAAAAGAATCCGGAATGAATTTTGATCATTTTTTTCAATAACCAGGAAAAAGCCGCAAAAAATATTCCCAAAAGGAAAACTTGAAAAGCCCATAGTAAAATCACTAAAAGTAAAATAGAAATAAAATCTTTTTGTGTTTTTACCCCCAGCCATTCAAACGGCGCAGTGTAAAAAAGCCAGACAAACAACCCGCCCATAAAAATAAATCCCGTAATTCCCCCGCCCCAGAATGCTTTTTTAAAAGATGTTTTTTCCGAAAAGAGAAAATAAAATAACGGAACCAGGCTCACAAAAACCAGGAACCATAAATCTTGCGGGGGATAAGCAAGAAACAGCAAAACCCCGCTGATTACGGGTAGTAAAAATGCCGAATTTTTCCTACAAAATGTTTTTAATCTTTTCATAAATATTCATCCAATCGTCAACGCTTAAATTTTCCGCCCTCATTTTTTGACCAAGACGGGCTTGGTCAAAAACAATTTTCAATTTACAATTTTCAATTTTTCCGCCGAAGGCGGATCCGCCCCGGGCGGACAATTCTCGGGACAAGTTACTGATTAAAAATTTTCTTTTCGAAGAAAACCCAGCCTTAATCAAGGAGAAAAAGTTTTCAATATTAATTTTAGGTAAATTATTTTTCGGGGTTATTTTAATAATCGCGGAATCCACTTTTGGTTGCGGATAAAAACTTGTTTTTAAAACCTCGGAAACAATTTCCGGCCGGGCATAAAATTGAATTGCAACAGCAAGGATTGACATTTGACCCGGCTTGGCACAGATTCTTTGCGCCACTTCTTTTTGTACCATTAAAATCATTGATTCGGGTTTGTTTTCTGTCTCTAAAAACATCCTGATTACCGGAGAAGCTATATAATAAGGTAGATTCGCCACAATTTTATAACTTTGAACTTCGAACTCCGAACTTCGAACTTTTAAAATATCATTATTGATAACTCTAACATTTCGCACATTTTTGACATCAAGCACTTCCTGCAATATTTTGCACATTTTTTCGTCTTTTTCCACGGCAATAACTTGCTTTGTTCTTTTTGCCAATTCCATAGTTAAAGTTCCTAACCCGGGGCCGATTTCCAGAACTATGTCATTTTTTGATAATTCCGCAGCGTTAATTGTTTTTTGCAGGACGGAATTGTCAATCAAAAAATTCTGCCCAAGTCGCTTAGAAGGCTTGATGTTATATTTGTCAAGAAGTTGTTTGATTGATTGTTCCAAGGCAATTAGCGTTTTTAAAATTAAAAATTAAAAATGAAAAAGTAAAAACGACAACTAAAAACTTAAAACTATTTTCGGTTTTGACTTTTCCGCTTTGGTTTTTCCTTTTTAGATTTTACTTTTTCGTTTTATTGATTTTATCAAAAATCAATCAGGTCTCCTCCCTTTTTGTAAAATTCCTCGAAAACAATCAGTTGTTCGGGGATTTCGGTCAAAAATCTCGAGGGCGGGTTTGCTTCTTTTTGTCCCCAACTGCTTCTTCTTTGCGCGAAAATACAATAAAGGTGGCTTTTACTGCGGGTAATTCCCACATAAAACAATCTGCGTTCTTCCTCAATGTCCAGGGGGTTAATCAGGCTTCGGCTGTGGGGTAAGATTCCTTCTTCGCAACCGGAAATGAAGACGACGGAAAATTCCAAACCCTTTGCCGTATGCAGAGTCATCAGATGCACCAAGTCTTTTTGTTCGTTGATTTCGTCGGCATCGGAAAAAAGCGCTGTTTTTTCCAAAAATTCGTACAATCCCTGCGGCGCTTCGATTTTATCGTAATCAGAGCAAACATTAACCAATTCCTGGATATTTTGCCAGCGCGCTTCGTCTTCGGGGATATCGTTGGCCAAAATATTCCCCCCGTAACTTTTTTTGAGGTAGTCTCTGTAATCGGTTTCTTTTAAAATCATTTTTAGGATTTGAGATAGGGGTAGTTTTTCCGATTCTTTTTTCAGATTCTTTATTAATGTATAAAATTTATTTATTTCCGGTTTTTCTTGCGCTGCGTTTTTCAATCCCGCTCCCTTTATTTTTTTAAAGGTTATTTCACCGATTCCGCGCGGAGGAACATTAATAATTCTTTCCAGGCTGATTAAATCTTCCGTGGCGATGAATTTTAAATAACTTATCAGGTCTTTGATTTCTTTCCTTTGATAAAATTTGGTTGCGCCAATCAGCTTGTAGGGGATATTATTGCGGATAAATGTTTCTTCGATGGCCCGTGATTGGGCATTGGTGCGGTAAAAAACCGTAAAATCTTTCAATTTAAATCCTTGTTTTTTCAGTTCTTCGATTTTTTGGGCAATCAATTCCGCTTCGGTTTTTTCGTCCCATGTGGAAACAATCGATATTGGCGGCCCAGCCGGGTTTTCCGTCCAGAGATTCTTCGGTTTTTGATATTTGTTCTTCGAGATTATTTTCGATGCCGCATCAAGAATATTTTGCGTCGAGCGGTAATTCTGGTCCAAGGTGATTACCTTCGCTTCCGGATAGTCTTTTTCGAAATTGAGAATATTTCTGAAATCCGCATTGCGAAAAGAATAAATCGATTGTGCGTCGTCTCCGACAACGCAAATATTCCGGTATTTCGCGGCCAAAAGCCTGATCAGCCGGTATTGAATCGGGTCAGTATCCTGATATTCATCCACAAGTATGTATTGGAATTTTTCTTGATATTTATTTAACGTTTCGGGAAATTTTTCGAATAATTTAATCGTCAGCATAATCAGATCATCAAAATCCAGGGCATTATTTCTTTTCATTTCGTTTTGATATGCCGAATAAATTCTACTCATTGTTTTTTCGAAGTATTCGCGGGCATTTTCCGCGTATGTCGCGTAATCGATAAATTCGCTTTTTAGTCCGGAAATAATCGTGGCAGCTTTTTTCGGCGGGAATTGGTCTTTGTTTATTTCCAGTTCAGGAATTATTTTTTTGATGACGCTTAATTTATCGTCCTCGTCATAGATTGTGAAACTTTTCTTGTATTCCAGTTTGTCGATTTCTATTCTCAATATTTTCAGGCAGATAGAATGGAATGTTCCAATCAGAGGTGCGTAAGTTTTCCCCCCGATAAGTTTCGCGACCCGCTGTTTCATTTCGTCAGCCGCCTTATTGGTGAAAGTTACGGCAAGGATATTTTTCGGAGCAATATTGTTGGCGATGAGGTGTGCCAGGCGATGGGTTAGAACTCGGGTTTTTCCGCTTCCTGGGCCGGCTAAAATCAAGAGCGGGCCGTTGATTGTGGTTACCGCTTCTTTTTGCCTGGGGTTTAAATTGTTCAGGATTTCTTCCATAATATTATTTTAACATTTTTAAGTGGGGACAAAAACATTGACAAGTTTAAAAAGGCATGCTAAGCTGGTAAATACTAAAACTGGAAGGTTTTAAAATGTTCTAATGTCAGAAATTTCCTATTTTAAAGACGAAAACAATCCTTGTTGGGTGGTTTTCACTCAAAAAGGAAAATAGCAGAAGAATAATTGAATTACTGCTTAAAAAACCCTATCTTAGGGCCGGAGCAGTGATTTTTATTGTCTCGGCATTCGTTTTCACTATTTCGGCAATGGCAGGGGGATCAGAGGATGTATCTGTTGAAGACGAGTCGGAAGCCATAAGAAAAGGTTCTTTTGTTTATGCTGCGCAGTATTTGAATCCGGAAGAGTTTATTGTTGAAGAGGCTTATGCCGAGGGCGAGCTTGCCGAGGATTTTAATATTATTTTGCAGGACGGTTCGGTTGTGGCAGCCTGTTCTCCGTCAACATTATCTTCTGTGCCGGGAGAGCAAAGGAATGGGATTATTATTTATGAAGTTCAAT
>Ga0315286_10000285_pt1 | contig 40896 bp, 41 predicted proteins | sample YL17G10_0_MG_FD_205038 | JGI IMG/M metagenome (GOLD analysis project Ga0315286, IMG submission 205038) | Sediment microbial communities from Yellowstone Lake, YNP, Wyoming, USA - YL17G10_0 | ecosystem: Environmental > Aquatic > Freshwater > Lake > Sediment | place: USA: Wyoming | collected...
AAGCTGCGTTCCCCGCACAATGGAATCATCGCAAACCACGATGCGCTTGCCTTTAATTATCTCTTGTATAGGTATGAGCTTCATCTTGGCAATCAGGTCACGCGTCTCCTGAGAAGGCGGAGTATATCTGCGGTCAAAGCCTGGTGTTTATTTTACCAAATCCCTTCTAAAAGGAACTTTTGACTCCATGGCATAACCAATGGCATGCGTGGTTCCTGAATCCGGAATGCCTGAGACAATATCTCTTTTAACTTTATCGTCTTTGGCTAAACACATTCCGCATCTTTCTCTGACTACCTCCACAGTTATGCCTTCATAAGAAGAGGCGGGAAATCCAGTATAAATCCATAAGAAGGCGCAAATCTGATTAACTTCCCTGCCCTTGCGCCGAGGTTTTATCCCTTGCTCATCAATTAAAATTATTTCACCCGGCTCGAGATATTTTTTAATTTTAAATCCTAAATTGCTAAAGGCAGTGGTCTCGGTAGTCACTGCCCAGTCTTTATCCCTCTGTCCCATAATCAAAGGCGTATAACCATATCTATCCCGAGCAGCATAAATTCCCTCTTTATTTAATAAAAGCAGGGAACAGGAGCCATCAATCTTAAGAAACATCTCTTCAATGCCATCAATGATGGTTTTGCCCCGAATAATCAGCTTTGCCACCAGTTCGGTTAAATTGACCTTTCCGTCAGTGACTTCGCTAAAAGACTGTCCCTCTTTATATAACTGATTAGTCAATACCTCGGCATTATCAATGAAACCATTGGCAACAATGGCAAAAGGGCCGAATTTGGAATTGATACATATCGGTTGCTCATCCATAGCGCTAATTACACCAATCCCCCTATTCCCGGGCATCTCTTTGTAATCTTCGTAGAATTTAGCCTTAAATTGACTGCCTTTGATATCATGGATTTTACGCATCAATTCTTCACCAAAAACTGCCAGGCCGCCAAATTGCGTGCCCAGGTGCGAATGGTAATCTGTCCCGTAAAACAAATCTTCCTGACAATTCCCCTCGCGGGAAACTACGCCAAAAATACCGCTCATTTTATCTCCTTCCACAGAAAGTGGAACACCGGCCAATCCGATATGGCCGGGTGTAATTTAGAAAGTGGAACGCGCTTCGCCTTTTTATAATATGTCTATCATTATTTATAAAAATTCTTGATCGCTTTAACCACATCTTTGGGCCGGTCAACTACCGTAAAAATATTCAGGTCTTCTTTACTGATATTGCCATTTTTTAATACTGTATCTTTGAGCCAATCCAGCATACCTTTCCAATATTCACTACCAAATATGACTACGGGAAATTTAGATATCCTCTCAGTCTGGATAAGGTTGATGGCTTCAGTAAACTCATCCAAGGTGCCGTAACCGCCGGGCATAATTACAAAGGCCTTGGCGTATTTTACAAACATCACCTTTCTGACAAAGAAGTAACGAAAGTCCAAAAGGGTATCCACGTATTTGTTAGGCTTCTGCTCATTAGGTATCTGGATGTTTAAACCAATGGAGTGGCCACCCGCTCGCCGGGCGCCTTTATTGGCTGCCTCCATTATCGCCGGGCCGCTGCCCGTAATAATCGCGTAACCTTCCTTGGCTAAAAGATAAGCAACCTCTTCGGCTAATTTATAATATTTATTGTTGGGGTTAACGCGGCTGGAGCCAAATATAGAAACCGCCTTGCCTACTTTGGAAAGTTCATCAAATCCCTCGACAAATTCTGACATAATCCGGAATACCCGCCAAGGGTCGGCGAGAAATCCATTATGGGCGTTTTTCTTCTCGAGCATTGTATCCTTTCCCCTAATCCGCCCCAGCGTCATTGGTAGGGCGGCTTAAGTATTAATTATTCTTTAAGGCAACTCTCTAAGGCACCAGACCATGCCCTATCTAACTCATCCACCGAGAGGCTAATTAAGCCGTTAATCTCAAGCCTATTACCTTTGACTTCGCCGATTATAGAAATAGGTGCCTTATTTTTCTTGGCTATTTGGAGCAATTTTTTAACGCTCTTTGGCTTTGCGCTTAAGATAATCCGCGATTGGCTCTCACCAAACAAAAGCGCGTCTTTTCTGATTTTGCCAGAAACTAAATTAATTTTTGCCGCTAATTTTTTCTTTGGGCCGCTGATACAACATTCAGCCAAGGCCACAGCTAAACCGCCTTCGGAGCAATCATGGCTAGATTCAACTAATCCCTTTTCAATAGCCTCTAGAGTAGTCTTTTGCACGCTTTTTTCTAACCGCAAATCAAGGTGAGGGCATTTGCCTTTTTTCAAACCATGGATGATTTTTAAATATTCACTGCCCCCTAGTTCCTCTTTATTTTTACCCAGGAGCAAAATAACATCGCCGGTGTTTTTAAAATACTGGGTGGATATTTTTGCCTTATCTTTAATCAAACCCACCATTCCTACAATCGGCGTTGGGTCAACTGAACCTTTAGGGTTTTCATTATTAAAGCTCACATTGCCGCTTACCACAGGAGTATTGAGGGCACGGCAGGCTTGGGAAATTCCTAGGGCTGCCTGTTTAAACTGCCAGAAGACCTCTGGGTTCTTGGGATTGCCAAAGTTTATCCCATCAGTAATTGCTAAAGGCTTGGCTCCAGAGCAAACTAAATTACGTGCTGCCTCAGCCACGGCAATCGCTCCGCCTTTGAAAGGATCTAAGTAACAATACGTAGAATTACAATCCGTAGTCACGGCAATGGCTTTCTTTGTTCCTGGCACAGCAGCTACTCCGGCATCAGAACCTGGGCCCAACAAAACATTTTTGGCCACACCAGGGTCACCATGTTTAAAAACCCAGGCCTTACTGGCAATGGTGGGATTACTTAATAGCTTCACCAAGGTGCGGTTATAATCTTTGGATTCTTTTATACTGGATAGATTTAGCTGATTCGCTAGAGCTAAATATTTTGGCCGAGCAGCCTTACGGTGATAAACAGGCGCCTCCACTAATGCCGCAGCCGCAACTTCGGCCACCACCTCGCCATTCTCTTTAACGCGCACCAGGCCATCATCAGTAACCCGGCCAATGACATCCACTGGCACCGACCATTTGGCAAAAACTTTTTTTACTTCTTTTAATTTATTTTTGTCCACAATCACTAACATCCTCTCCTGAGACTCAGAAAGCATTACCTCATAAGGACTCATTTCTTCTTCTTTACGCGGCACTAAGGCAATATCTATTTCCATTCCTGTATTTGCCTTATATGAAGTTTCGCAGGTAGAACAAGTCAAACCCGCTGCGCCCATATCTTGCATACCGATAACCAACCCTTTGTGTATCAACTCTAAACATGACTCTCTTAAAATCCGGCCCATCTGCGGATCTCCGATAGCCACGGCAGAACTCTTCTTGGCTGCCTCTTCATCTAAACCCGAAGAAGCAAAGGCCGCGCCTTCGACTCCGTCCCTGCCGGTAGCTCCACCCACAATCAGCACTAAATTATCCACACCAGAAGCCCTGGCTTTAACGATTGCCTTGTTTTTCACAATCCCGACGGTCATGGCATTCACTAAGGGATTTCCGGCATATGAGTCATCAAAATATATTTCACCACCTAAGACCGGAAGGCCAACAATATTGGTGTAATCCGTAAAACCCTTTATAATATTCTTAAACAAAAATCTCACGTGCGCATCTTCTAATCTGCCTAACCTCAGAGAATCTAAAAGGCCGATGGGTTTGGCGCCCATAGTAAAAATGTCTCTAATACAGCCACCGCCACCCGTGGCTGAGGCGGCATAGGGTTCCACTGCCGAAGGATGATTATGTGACTCCACCTTAAAGACCACGCCCATTCCATCTCCGATATCTACCACGCCGGCATTTTCTCCGGGCCCTTGAATAACCTGTTTACCTTTGGTAGGAAAAAGTTTTAAGACCGGTTTTGAATTCTTATATGAGCAATGCTCACTCCACATCGCCGAGAACATCCCTAATTCCGTATAATTAGGAACTCGCCCTAAGCGCTTTTTTATCATTTCATATTCATCCATAGATAAACCCTGTTTTTCTATTATTTCCTTTGTAATCGCCATCGATTCACTAGACATACTGTGTCTCCTTTCTTTAATAAAGTAAACATGTCTCTGCGCCATTGCAGATTCGTCTATCTTTCTGCTTCAATGCAGTTATAGAATAATTTTTCTCTAAAATAAATATGCGTCATTGCAGTATCTACCTAGAGGTTTTAAGGCGGGTAAAATTTTATAATCCGACTTTCCGGAAAATTTTATTGACGTTACGCAGATAATAATCTAAATCAAAGATTTTATCCAGTTCTTTTGCGCTAATATAGCGGGAGAATTCTTTATCCTTTAATAAGTTATCCTTAAAATTCGCGCCCCCCTTCCAGGACTCCATGGCGCATCTCTGCACCAAGTCATAGGCCTTCTGGCGCGTAAGCCCTTGAGCCATTAATTTCAAAAGTACTCTTTGAGAAAATATCATGCCTTTGGTTTTCACTAAGTTAACAAACATATTTTCTGGATAGACATTTAAGCCGTCAATAACCTCGATAAATTTATTGAGCATATAATCTAAAGCCAGGCTCGAATCCGGCATAATCACGCGCTCCACTGAAGAATGGCTAATATCGCGCTCATGCCATAGGGTAATATTCTCCATAGCGGCATGGGCATTTCCTCGTAAAAGCCGAGCCAAACCACATATTCTTTCACAAATCACCGGATTGCGTTTATGCGGCATTGCTGAGGAGCCCTTTTGGCCTTTAGCAAAAGGCTCTTCTGCCTCCAAAACTTCAGTCCTCTGCAGATGCCTGATTTCAGTAGCAAACTTTTCTAAGCTTGAGCCGATAATAGCTAATGCAGCCATATATTGGGCATATACATCTCGTTGTATAATCTGCGTAGAAATCTTAGCCGGCTTAAGGCCAAGCTGCTTACAAACATAAACCTCAACCTCTGGTTCTATATTAGCATAGGTCCCCACTGCCCCGGAAATTTTTCCTAAAGATACTGCCTCTTTTGCCTGTAATAGGCACTCTAAATTACGCCTGGTCTCGTCGTACCAGAGCGCAAGTTTCAAACCAAAGGTAGTCGGTTCCGCGTGCACGCCGTGGGTACGGCCAATACAAACCATATCTTTATATCTTTTGGCCTTTTTAGAAAGAAGGTTGAGCAATCTATTTAAATCGTCAATCAATATATCCGAGGCTGCCTTTAACTGTACTCCCAGGGTAGTATCCAAAATATCAGAAGAAGTCAGGCCTAAGTGTAAATATTGGGCGTCTGAACCTATATATTGTGCTACATTAGTCACAAACGCCACCACATCATGTTGTGTTTTCGCTTCTATTTCTTTAATCTTCTGGGGGTTAAATTTTGCTCTTTTTTTAATTCTTTGCAGGGCTGCGGCGGGGACTTTTTTTTGTTTTACTAAGGCCTCTAAGGTAAGAAGCTCTATATCCAGCATAGTCTTGAACTTAAACTCATCCTGCCAGATACTGGCCATTTTGGGAAGGGTATAGCGCTCAATCATATAGACTCCTTCCGCAGTAGCGGACACCGGCCTATCCGATAACACCCGACGCAAAATGTTGCGTCGGTGTGCCACTTCTTGTGGCAAGGCCGGGTGTATAATACTTCAAGAAAAAATATTATATCAGAAATCATAGGTTTTAGCAACCAAAAAGTTCCCCACGAATTGACTCACATTAAATGTTACCGAAGCGATAGCGGAATTGAATCGTTGACTCATAATTCATGTTACCCAATAATAAGGGTCTATAAAGGAGGAGTAACAGATGAGCCCACGGTTAAAACGAGAATAGGAAAACTAGGGGACGCTTCTAGGTTTTCATCAAAACTAGGGGACGCTTCCAAAACTAGGGGACGCTTCTAGGTTTTCATCTAAAAAATTCACTCCAAAATATTAACTCTAATTGCATCTTAACTTTTCTTATTCCGTTTCTTCGGAAGCTTCTTTATCTTTTCTTCCATCAGTTGAAATTCTGCGTCGTCAGCCAACATCTCAGCATCAACTTCTTGTTTTAACCGGTGAGTGTTAAAACGCTCATATTGTTCTAACGCCAGTTGGTCAGCGACTTCCTTGGTAATCTTCCCGGCATTCTTCAAAATATCCCGCTCATTGAATTTGAGAAACGCGTCCAATTTTTTCCGCCAATCACGCATAAATATCTGCCTGTGGCGTCTGGCCTGATCTTCGGCATAATCAAGGTACATATTTACAATGCGATTAAGCTGGTCAATTTCCTTAGCATTAAGATAATTCTTGGCAATCGTGACATCGCCGGGACGGACTTTTGCTCCTTTCCATGAGGTAAGCCCCATATTCGGCTTAGACGCGTCAACCCTTTCTGAGATTAATTCCGCCGCTGTCTTTCCGGAAACAGCAAAATGCAGTTTATTCTGAACAATCCTAAAGAATTCCAGAGTTTCTTCGGCCTTTGGGTCATAATCAACTGCCAGCTTATAGATGTCCCGGATTTTCTGATAAAAGCGTTTCTCGCTCGCGCGAATATCCCTGATACGCTCAAGGACTTCGTCAAAATAGTCGGAGCCGATATTCGCCCCCTGCTTGAGGCGCTCATCATCCATAGTAAAGCCCTTAACCAGATACTCATTAAGCCGCTCAGTAGCCCACTGCCTGAACTGCGTTCCTCTATTAGAATTAACTCGATAACCGACCGCAATAATAACTGGAAGGTTGTAGAACTTTCTCGTTCGGCTAACCCGCCGTCCTCCTTCCGTTTGAACCTGTAAGTTTTCCTTACAAGTTGCGCCTTCCAACAATTCCCTCTCGGCGTAAATTCCTCGTAAATGAAGCGTAATATTCTGAGGAGTAGTCTGGAATAATTCCGCCATAGCCGCTTGCGTTAACCAGATACTTTCATGCTCAAGGCGAACTTCCAGCTTTGTTTTCCCGTCTTCAGTCTGATAGAGAATAATTTCTGATTTTCTTGCTATTTCTCCCATTTATCAGCTCCTACGCAAAAATCATCTCCGCGCGGTTTACTTCTCATCGCCTGCCTCCTGCCCGCTGGTCCAGTCAAGCAGTTTACGCTTCAGTTCTTCTTTTGACGGCAGGTAGAGCCGATATTCTTTCGCGTGAATGTTAGCATCTTTAGAAAGCGTAATCTCAACAAGGGCATCATGTTTTTCCCGGCAAAGAATAATACCAATAGTTGAAGATTCTTTTCTCGTTTTCACATACCGGTCAAAATAATTAACATACATCTGCATTTGTCCCAAGTCCTGATGCGTTAATTTACCGATCTTAAGATCAATCAAGACATAACACCTCAGCAGACGGTTATAAAAAACCAAATCCACAAAAAAGTGATCCTCATCAAAAGTAAACCGCTTTTGACGCGCCTCAAACAAGAATCCTTTGCCAAGCTCCAAAAGAAACTGCTCAAGCTTATCAATGATAGCTGACTCTAAATCCGATTCCGAATATTTTGCCTTTTCATCAATTCCAAGAAATTCCAAAACATACGGCTCTTTCAGCAAATCTTCTTGTTTAGAAACAACTTGGCCTTCCTTTGCCAGTTTTCGAACACCGTCCTTATCGCGGCTCAACGCCAAACGCTCATATAGCCCGGAGTTAAATTGCCGGGTGAGTTCCGGCAGAGTCCAGTTATTACTTACCGCTTCTATTTCGTAAAAACTACGCGCGTCCTCGTCTTTAATCCCGATAAGAAAAATATATTGCGACCAACTAAGGCTGAATTTCGCGGATAAACTTTTTGTTTTTTCTATCGCTTCTGATTCGTCAGACAGCGTCTGCCTTTTTCTTCCCCCAGTCAATTTGCCAGATGCCATCTGGCATTTCTCCGGTAAACGATTACAATAGGCCATATAAAAGTTGCGCATATTTTGAAGGTTGGAACGGGAAAACCCTCTCCCGAACTCTTCTGTAAGACTATTTGACAAAGCTTTCAACAGGGCTTTTCCATATTCCGCCCGATTTTCACCCTGCTGTTCGTATTCCACAATCCTCCGGCCAATCTCAAAACTGGTCATCACCTGAACGGCATTAATATTTCTGACAACAGCGCTTCGAGCGGCCACGATTAACGCGCGAATCTCCTTAAACAGGGAAAAATCAACGCTAGTTTTTAACTTAACAGGCTTTATCGGTTTTCTCATTTCGTCACCTCGCTCAATAACCTTACAATCTCGCTTTCAACAAACTAGGGGACGCTTCCAACAAACTAGGGGACGCTTCTAGGTTTTTGCCTTTTTCAAACTAGGGGACGCTTCTAGGTTTTTGCCTTTTTTGGTCTCCCACCCTTTGAATTTGTTTCTTTTATGTCATAATATTGTCGCAATTTCTTTACAAAATCTTTACTTCCAATAAAAGCTTCTCTGACAAGCCTATCTTTATTAATTATATCATTGTCTATCACGAACTCAACGTATTGTTTTTGTCTTTTTAAAGAATCATCCGCTAAACCAAGAAAAGCAGGGCTATCGCTAATCAAAGCATCTGAATGCCCAAACGAATAGTGCTTGTAGCTGCTAAAAACATATTCATGAGGTAAATTTACAATACCTGCACGCACAGGATTAAGCTCAATATATTTGCCGCAATGCAATAGATAGCTGTCAGCTTCAATAACATTGCTCTTATATCTACCTTGCCAGATATGGCCCCAATAGCCATAGAGCTTTTTGTAATAGTTAAAATATGACAAGCTAAGTTGCTTCATAAATTTTGACAGCTTACTTACACATGAAACCCAAACAATCAAATGAACATGATTATCCATGATGCAATAATGAAAGATATTTATTTTATTCTCGTCTTTTAATTCATTCAGCAGGCGCCAGTAATATAGTTTATCGCTGTCATTGTTAAAAACGTTTTGCCTGTTGTTACCTCTACACATTATATGCAATGCAGAATCAACCGGTATAAACCTCCTTGATCTTGGCATAAAAAATCCCTCCTTCTGCTATTAATAGACGTAAAAGGAGGGTAAATCTAACTTAAAAATTTCAAAACCCCGAAGCGTCCCCTAGTTTTTATTCTCCAACATCAGTTTTCATTTTAAATTTTATAATACATTCACAAATTCAGCTATTATTCTTACTTCGCCTTCAGGATATCGAGATAGGTCAATTGGTTCAAAAGCGGGATTAAGTGGTTCGAGTATAATTCCGGCATGACGCCAGCTTTCATCAGAATCATATTCTTTCTTACTTTTATACTTCTTAACGGTATAAGTACCACCGGTCTCGGGGTCAGCTACGCCTCTAAGTTCAGCTAAAACTATCTTATTCTGACGACTTCCAACAACATTTGCTCTAAAGATACAATAACTCTTATCTTTGATGCGAGGTTCCATTGATTGACCAAAAACCCTAGCAACAAACATTTTTTGATCTAACTTACGGCCAATTTTAACCTCTGTCCATCCTTCCTCTTTGACATCGTGACCATCACCAAATTTACCACATGCTGCTTCTAAAGAATAAACGGGTAAATATTCTTTAAATTTTTTTTCTTCCTTTACATCAGCTAATATTTGAGCCAAAGCAACTGATTCTTCTTTGATTATATCTGAAAATTTTAATTCCTTTTCTTTCTCAATACCTTTTCTAGTTTCGATTCTTGTTTTAAAGAACCTTTCGGTATCTTTATTTATAAAATAAACGTAACATCCCTTCATTCCCCTGCTAAACAATACTCGATAGGTATTTTTTACTAAATCTACGAATTTATCTTTTGAACGCTTAACAACACTATCAGATGAATTAGATGGATCTCCTACCCATTCTTGCTTATCAAAATCATATACTAAATCTTCTCCAAAAATAACTCCAGCGTAGTCAAATTCAAAACCTTGGGCAGTATAGATACAACCAACTTGATTTATACCATTCGGATCATACGTCCACAGCGAAGCGGATGGTATTCCTGGAGCTAGTATTCTAGCTTCTGGCTTAGCATTCCACGGCCTTTTATAATCTCCTATAACTACATCATCTTTTAAGGTCCCATCCTCGTTTGGCATAGACCAATCCCAGCAAAATCCAGCCGTGACTCTCCCGGTAAAGCCTTCTGAAACTTTCTTCCTTATCGCATTTTCCAATTCAAGCGGGGAAAAAAATATCTTGAAATCAAATTCTTCATGTTGATCCCAAATAACATTTGCGGTCCTTTTTATACCTAGTGTATTATTTATCCAATTAACAAAAGCATCCGAACCATTACATCTAAATTGAGCTTCTAATTCATATTCAAAAATCTTACAATTGTTCTTCAAAGCGGTTTCTCTTATGTATTCTGTCGACCCTATTTCATTCGGCCTCACTACCTGATTATCATCTATTAAGAATACCGCAACTTTAGAAGCTCGTAATAATTCCTCGATCTGAGGTAAATCTGTTCTCCTTACTCTAGGAGTAAAACGGCTATTGCTCGTACTACGGATTCTATGCGCTTCATCAGCAATCAATATATCAATAACGTTATATTCAGCGCTAGAGTAACTATTAAAAAATTTGAATTGGGCCGATCCCCTTGTTCCAATTATCTCTCTTAATGTACCTGTAAAAGCTCGTGACCCTGTTGCGTAATGAGCATTATAACCTTTGAGTAATAGATCGGCCATGAGATTAATGGCAATAACAGATTTACCTGTGCCTGGACCTCCTTTAATAATAATCACTGCCTTTTGTTTATCATGAAAGCCTTTCTTTGCACAAGACAATACCGTATCGTAAACAATAAGCTGCTCATCCAGCAGAATATACTCCGTTTTACCTTTGATTATGTTCCCCACATGATCCATTAATTTCTTGCTAGGCCTGTAACGACTTTCTTCTATTTGTTTTAGAATTCTTAAACCATCGCCTTTCATCAATCTTCCGTAAAGATAATCCTTGAGATCATCGACATTATCAGCGGTAAAAAGCGGGCAATCCTTTAAAACATCATTAAACTTATTTGCAAAAATAACATCGTCTGCGTAATAATTATAATTATGCAAATACGTACAAGCTTCTAATGTAATTGGCTCGGTATCATCATTGAATGCAGTGTGTGTATCCTGTAGATACATTTGGTATTGTCTCACTTGTACTGAGGGATGCAAAACTTCTCTTTTTGCGCCACCAACCCAAGTCAGTACTTCATTATCCTTATCAGATTCTTCACATTTCTCCCATTGCTTAAGTTCAATTATTATAGCATTATCCTTTTTGCGATCATCTTTTCCACAAATCAAGCAATCAAGCCGTCTTGAAGTTAACGGCAACTGATATTCTAAGATTACACCATGGTCTAAAAGCTCTGCATATTGAAAAACTTGCGAAATTGACCTTAAAGAATTCCTCCAAGAATTTATCTCAGCCGGAGAAGGATAATAACGAAAATAATTAAAAAAAGCGGATTTTAGTTTCTCCGCTATTTGATTTTGAATAGTATCTTGAATAAATTGCCCAGAACTTCCAGAATAAAGTCTCATAAATTATAATTTGTTGTACTTAGTATGCTTTCCTTTGGCTTTTTCTACTGGATATTTCATTTCATTCTTTTTGAGTTTTTCTTCCATAGCATCAATCAAATTAATTCCGAGATTATCCGCCAATTCAAAGAGATACAAAGCAATATCGGCAATTTCATCTTTAATCTCTGCGTGATTTTGTTTTGTATACTGCTCCACCTCTTCAGTAGTTTTCCATTGAAAATGCTCTAGGAGCTCAGAAGCTTCAAGAATTATCGAAACAGCCATATTCTTTGGATCATGAAATTGCATCCAGTCGCGCTCATCCCTAAATTTTATTATTTTTTCAGTAACTGTACTTATCTCGCCCATGGCTTCTCCTCATCTTTAATATCTTTTTTATAATTGTTTCGGGCATTAATCTAAGAAATGCCCTGCGGATTTCTTCAATACCTTCACAATCTTCACAAGTGTATCAATGAAAAGCATCGAGTTACTTTCTTGTTATCGAGGCCGAAAAATAGGGTCAGCGACTATTTTATTACGGGAAAACGGTCGCTGTCCCTAATTTAAATATGGCTTCTCAAGTTTTTAAGTTATTACCCTATTTATTACCCTATTAGGAGAGTTATTACCCCATTAGGCTTTTTGCCACTTAGCTGCCTTACCCTTACTAAGGCAGCGGATCTTCTTTTCTTTTTGTAATTGCCGAAAAACAATACGAATCATGTCCCGGCTAACTGACGGACATTCTTTCTCTATGTCGCCTATAGTAAATTCTCCGAATTGCTTTTCTATGGCCCTCACTACAATTTCGGTTTTTGCGCCTCTTGCTGGTTTTATATTACCCGCGCGTTCCTCAAGCTCTTTATAAGCGCCGATAATCGTCCCGAGAAAATAATTAAACCATGGAAAGACATCGTGTTTGGCCTGATGCCACTTTTGAGAACTCTTGTTTAGAGATTCATAGTATGTTTCTTTGGACTGCTCAATAATGCGCTCAATACTTATGTATTTGCCGACTTGATACTCATGTTGATACAAAGCTAAAAGTGTCAATAGACGAGAGACCCTGCCATTGCCGTCCCGGAACGGATGGATACTTAAAAAATCCAAGACAAGACAAGCAACAGCATAAAGATCAGGATATTTAAGCTGTGTCACGCTATTCTCATAGGTAAGGCATAGGCACTTGACCATCCCGGGAGTTTCGGCTGCGCTTACAGGCTTAAAAATAACCTCCACGTGTCCATCTGGATACTTACGGATAATGTCGTTATCTTTTTCTTTCCATTTACCGGCATCCCAGGCCTCGCCACGACATAAGCGGTGCAGTTCTTTGATTGTTTCTGGGGTAATTCGCAGACTTCTGTACTTGGTGTGTATCAAATCAAGAGCTTTACGATAGCCTGCTACTTCTTCTTCAGAGCGATCCCGCGGTTTACTATGGCCAATGACAAGTGGTTTAAGGCGATTTTTTTCAACCGTTACGCCCTCTATACGATTGGACGACTCCGCGCTCTCAATAAGTGCCATTTCAACCAATGCTTTCAAAACTTGCGGTGATTGCCTCACATACAATTCCTGTTTACCCTTGTATTCGGCGATTGAATTCATCAACCACACTGCGCTTAAGGGTAATTTAATGTTATCACGTTTAAACGAATTCATATTTACCTCGCTTTTTCATTACTATACGCAATATCAGGCCCGTAAAAATAGGGTCAGCGACTATTTAAAAATAGGGTCAGCGACTATTTTATTACGGGAAAACGGTCGCTGTCCCTAATTTCCGCTTCCATTCCTCTATCTCTTGGACATCAAATCTCCATTGGTCGCCAACTTTAAAGCCCGGGATTTTACCGGCCCGGGCTAATCTTTTGACTGTATAAGGATGGACTCTTAGATATTTTGCGATTTCATCGGCAGTATAAGTTCCGCTTGTCATAGTCGTTGCTCCTTATTAGTTAATGTTCAAGGTGTTTCGTATTATACCACCCCCTTTTAGTTTGCGCAATTGGTTTCAAGGACTTTTAATCTGAAGCTAAGGGTGTCCCCATGCGGGGACGCCCCTAACCTAAAGTTAGAGTTAGCGTATTTATTTTATCTGAAGGAAGGGCAAGTATTGCTTTGCGCGCAATAATTATGCGTCGTGGTTCCTTAAACGGTAGGTCAGAAGTATTAAGACTTGCTTTAATTATCCGGTATCTTGCCTGCTTGCGTTTTTTAGGATTAGAGAAAATAAATTGCAGATGTTTTCCGGCAAAAATGCGGTTAACGGTAATAACAGGCGCGCCTTTAAAATTTTCTGCGCCTAATTTTGGCTCAATGACTAGATTTCCATCTTGGCCTTTTAGGCCAAAAACTTCTGTTAAAATGGTTAACACAAACCAACTGGCAGAACCGGTCAGATAAGAATACATTCCCCTACCCTCAAGATTAAAGTATTCGGGAAGGCAGGGATAAATTTTACTTACCGGCGCATTTGTGGCCATCTCATAAATAGATTGTAAAACCCGCCAACCTTCATTTACGTAACCGCGTTTATACAAGGCGTAAGCGAACATCACAATCATATGATTAAAGAAAGCTCCGTTTTCCTTATCGCCATAAATAAAAGAAAAGGCGCGGCCAAGATTATGCTGCTCTGTTCTAAAATTAGTATTTAAGTGGTATCCTTTTAGTTTTTTATCCAAAAGGTATTTGCGGGTGTTCTTGAGGATTTGTTTTATCTGCCAGCCTTCGGCTACGCCACTCATAATAGGGAATACCTGGGAAGCCAGCATCATCCTTACCGCATCCTTGCCGGCCCCCTCCACGCGCTCTTTTTGATTATTGTAATATCCATTAAAAAATCCAGCCTTTAACCATTCGAGCTTACGTATATGATTTGCCATCCATTCAGATTTATTCTTTAGGTTATCAGCCAGGCTAACTGTATCCATATCTATTTTTACGCCGGAAACCCCGGCCTTGGTCTGAGTAAAATACTCCCGCAGGATTTTTTGCTTGAACTTAATATTATTGTAATTCATTTTGTTTAAAAGTAACTTTAGTTCCTTGGCAATCTTAATTTTTCTTTGTCCAATCTTGCGCAGCCATTCTGATAAAACACCAAGATTATAGGCATACATACAACTAAAGGCAACGCTCTCGCCGTTTTCCTTGGCCATATCCAGGCCATCGTTCCAGTCTGCGCCTTCCAGGCGAATATGGTTGTGGCTGCCGACATTAAAAAACTGGACCAGATTCTCTACTAAAATATGCTCTAAAACTGTGCCTTTATATATTCTTCCGGATGAGGCCTTAAGTTTTTGTCCATCAGCATGATTCCATGCGTAATCAATATCCGTGGCCCGACAAATCTGATGGTCGCGAAAATAAGCGGCCTCTTTAAATAAGATATCGAAATCACCTGTCTCATTAAGATATAGGTCTAAGGTCAATAATGGCCAGATACCATGGTCCATCCATACCCGGCTAACATTATTACGGTCAGAGATAAATTCTCCTTCTCTCTTACCGATAATGGTCGCGTTTGAACCATCGAGCCTTACGCCGGAGAAATTATTAATTAAGAGCCCTTGCACCTCTCGGGGGTTATTTAAGATAAGGCTAAGGCAATCCTGCCATAAATCCCGCCAACCCCGGCCGCCTTTACCATAATCAAAATCCGGCAAGAAGGAACAGCCAAAAATCTTCCTCAAGGCCGGCTGAATGCTTACCCAGCGAAACCAGTGGTCAAAATCAGCATTTCCTGTAGAAAGGCTGATCTGGCCGCTTTGGTTAATCCAGAAATTCTTTGTCTGGCTAAGTGCAGCATTAACTTTTTGTAGACGATTAAACTTATTAATAAAATTTTTAATTTGGCCCTGAGCTTCCGTAATACCCATTAATACAATGTAGGAATGGGATTCTCCCGGCGCTAAGGTTGCTTTGCGAAAACGCAAAGCACCCATTGCCTCTTTTCCTTGAATCTGCGCTTTTGTATCTGGCAATATATTTTCCAACAGGCTCAACGGAGCTTCTAAATCACCGCCATCTCCACAAAACATTTCTTGTGTGGGATAAAGATATTGCGGCGGCCGAAATTTTTCATCCCAGCCTAGCACAAAATAAGAGGTTTTATTAGGCCAGTGCCTGGGCTCGTCAAAAACTAATGTAGGCTTAACAACTACTCCAAATTTATGCGGGTTAATCCGCTGCAACAGTGAGGTAACGTGCCGATGGTCGCGCAGGTTACTTGCGCTGCGGGCATAGATAGGAATTGCTGCCGTGGGAATAAATTCAATAGAGCGCGCGGATATATTGGTAATCTTAACCTGCATTATTTCCACCGGCTCTTGCGTCGCCGGCACAAAGGAAAGTATCTCTGCCCTTAGGCCTATTTTTCTATTTTCCCGGGTTATTCTATGCCAGAGAAGGCCGGCTTGGAGATTAAAGCGGTCTTCCTTGAGCTGTGCTAAATCCTTCGATACGCCGGTTGCCGACCAGATTTTATTTTTATCTATATAAATCCAGAAATTTCTTGAGGAGCGAGAGTCAGCTAAATCTATGCGGGAGACAGGGGTAAGCAAAAAAGAATTCTGTCCGGTTTTAATGTCTCCGTGCAGGTCAGCTGAGATAGAAGACATAATGGCCTCATTGGCAAGCGGAAAATAAAGGCCCTTAATCTGATAGGCATTACTAGAAGTAAAACTACCGTGGTTATCGGTAAATTTCCAATGTTTTTCTTCCATGGCACTTTAAATTACCATATTGGTTGAGCTTTTTCAAGATTTTTTAGCCAATATTTCATATATAGATATTTAGCGGGCGGGGGATAAATAACAACTATCTCACCAAGCCTCTTTTCACCAGCTCTGTATGGGCTTTATTGAAGAAATCCTTTGCGGATTGAGAGCTAGATGATACAACCAATTTCGCCATTCCTTCTTTTAAAGAAACTTTTGGTTTAAAGCCGAAACGCTTAGAGATCTTACTGATATCGGCATAACAATGCCGGATATCGCCAATCCTGAATTTACGCGTAATTTCCGGCTTTAAATCCACCCTTAAGAAAGAAATTAAATGCTGGGCGACATCTAAAACGGAATTAGCCTGGCCTGTTCCTACATTAAAGAAATCAAAAACCCCCTCCATCTTTTTCATCGCCAGCATATTTGCCTCAACTATATCAGAAACATGAATAAAATCCCTTGATTGCCTCCCATCTTCAAAGACCAAAGGAATATTATTGTTTTTCAGCCTGGATAAAAATATCGCCATCACCCCGGTATAGGGGTTATTTAAAGACTGTCTTGGGCCGTATATATTAAAATACCTTAAAGAGACTGTAGGAATTTTATAAGCTAGGCCAAATTGCAGGCACATTTCTTCCTGCGTGCGTTTCGTGGTGGCGTATATTGAAGTTGGGAATAAGGGTTTTTCTTCATTGGTGGGTACACTTTGGGCCTCCTTATTACAATGTGGACACAGCATTTGCCATTTCCGCTCCTCTAGCTGCTTTTCTGGCCTCAGGCGGGGATAAACCATGCCGCACTCCTTGCACTTATAAGCTCCCTCGCCATAAATCGACATACTGGAAGCAAAAAGTAATTTCTTCACTTTATTTTTGCTGTTGGCGATTAACTCTAAAAGGACAGCCGCCCCAAACACATTATGGGAGGTGTATTTTTCTATCTGATACATTGACTGCCCTACCCCTACTTGAGCAGCTTGGTGGAAAACAACTTCTATATTTCTTAAAGATTTTTTTAGTTTATCTTTATTCCTTATATCAGCAATAATATACTCTGCTTCGTCATTTAAGTAAGAGGGCTTTTTCACGCCGTGTACCTGAGGTTCTAATAAATCATAGGCTCTTACCTCATGCCCCTCACTAACCAGCCGATCAACCAAATGCGAACCCACAAAACCACATCCTCCAGTCACTAATATTTTCATGAAATATCTCCTCGTATAATATGTTACTTATTTTAGATTAATTCTACCTCAAACAAAAACCCTCTGCAACACTTTTTGCTGCATAGGATTAATTGAGCTTGTTCTCTTAAACAAAAAAACCGCCAATATATGGCGGTTTTTTATTTATTGCGGGGGCGTGATTTGAACACGCGACCTCAAGGTTATGAGCCTTGCGAGCTACCAGGCTGCTCCACCCCGCTATCGTCGTTCGCTATAGCTTATTCATCGCTTCTAAGTTAACAAAGAACGGTATTGCTTTATCTATCGCTTATCTCGGATTCTCTTGACGCTCACTCCCCATAGGGGAAACTACGTTTCCCCTTCTGGCGCTCGCCCCGAAACTTCGGGGTTCGCTGTCAACCCTTTCCTTTACCTTGAAGAGACATACCTTGGAGAGAAAACACCGTGTTTTCTCTCCAAACCTCTCTTTCCGAGGTTTTTAACAGCATTAAATTATTTAGCTAATCTAATATCCCCCATCGGGGGATAGCTGTTAAAAACCTGTCGTTCACATTACAAACTCAATGAACGTTATTCTCCAGTATTTTTCTTCTTAAGCGGTTCTTCTATAAACTTAATTAATTCTTCAACTTTTTTCTTTTCAGATTCACTTAACTTCTTGTATTCTCGAAGTTTCGGTAAAATTTTACCTGTTTTTTCATACATATTTTTATTTTCTTCAAAATTTGTTTTTAGAAACTCTTTTTCTTTATCACATTCATTAGGATATTTTGAAATAAATTCATTTAACAAGACCTCTGCTTTAGATATATCACCCAGCCTTATTATTGATATACGAATAGCATCGTAGTAAGATGTAAATATTGCACGACGATCTTTCATATAATCAGTATTTTTATATTTATCTATCAATTCTTGATGCAAATCTAAAGATTTTTTATATTCACCAAAGTAAATATCATAAAGCAAAGCTAAGTCTGATTTTGCCTGGTCACCCAACGTCCAAGAGGGCATCTTTCTTAAAATTCCAACTGTAGTAACTGTAGAGCAACTTTCTAAAGTCCATTGTTCGAATTTTCCATCTGGATAATTTTCAATTATTTTATTTAGTTGGTTTACTGCATCTTGTGGCTCAGGTGACATTAAATAGGTATACAAATATAAGGCATCATCAGCCCATACTGAATTAGGATATTCTTCAACTACTGTTTTTAGTTTATTAAAAGCCGAGGTCATTTTTTCGTTATCTGCCCACCAGTCAGTAAATGGTATGGGTTCCATCCCCTGCTTCTCTTCATTCTTAAATTTCTCTATTTCTAGAATCACTTCCTTAAAGATTCTCTCAGCTTCATCATTCGTTGAGATTTCAGCTAAAAGATAGTTGTTTTTTCCTTGACAAAAAACTAAAAGAGAAAATATTAAGTAGATAAAATATATTTTAACTTTACTCATCAGCAAAAAGAACATTCCTTGAATCATTCATCGGTTCGTTTATTCTCTCTCCGTCTCTTTTTCTATAATTTCCTTGATCTGAGGAATAAGTGCTGGTAACTCTTCCTTAACCTGCCAGATAATATCATATTTAATCCCAAAATAATGATGTATAACTTTATCTCTCAGTCCAGCAAATTTTTTCCAAGGGACTTGGGGATATTTTCTTCTTAAGCTGGCTGATAATTTTTTTGTAGCCTCTCCTATTATCTCAAAATTGCGAATGACAGCATCTTGTGTTTTCCTGTCTTTCATAAATCCATTAAAGGTTAATCCTTGGGTATATGTTGTTATCATACTTATTGCCTCTGCTATATCTTGAAGATAGTCAAGGTCTCTTCTTTTAGACATAAATTAAATTCCTTTTAATATCTTCAGCAATGTGCCTATATCTTGGTTTATTAAAACTATTTTTGAAACATCCAAAAGTAGCCACATCTACATTTTTGCCTAATACCCCCTCAAGGTAATCTGCAAGGTCAACAAAATCAAGTCCTAAGGGTTTACTTAATTTAACCAGGATATCTACATCGCTCTTTTTCTTATGAGTGCCTTTTGCAAAAGAACCAAAAATCGCCATGCCCTTAACGCCATATTTATCCTCTAAATAAGGGGACTCTTTCCTAAGAATTTCTATAATCGTATCTTTCGTTAGACTTTTTTTCATACCTCACCACTAAATTATTAAAGACTTATCAATCTTGGTTCTCCGGAATTATCTTGATGGGGATTTCGCCTTTGCGCACAATGCCCATTTTCTCTCGGACAATTTTTTCCTGATAAACCGGGTCGTTTTCTATGCGCCTGAGCTCCTGCTGTAAAAGCGTATTTTCTATGTTTAATTGTTTAATCTTAGCTTCAAAATCGCGATTTCTATCCTTAAGTTCCTGCAGCTTTGTGTACCCCGGCAAAAAGATAATTAATAAAAAAACGGTAATGCCAAAAAGCCAAAATGCCTTCCTTAACTTCGATAGCATTATCTATTTCCCGAGCGTCCCGGCATAGACCGCTTTCTGACCTAATTCCTCTTCAATCCTTAAAAGTTCGTTATATTTACAAATCCGGTCGGTGCGCGATAACGAACCGGTCTTAATTTGACCACAGCCGGTGGCTACGGCTAAATGAGCAATGGTAGTATCTTCAGTCTCACCTGAACGATGCGAAATAATTGCTTTATATTTATTCTTATTAGCGATATTTATGGCCTTAAGGGTCTCAGATAACGTCCCTATCTGATTTACCTTTATCAGTATAGCATTACCTATATTTTGCGCAATACCTTTTTGGAAAATCTTTGGGTTAGTTACAAATATATCATCACCGACTAATTGTAATTTAGTACCTAATTTTTTAGTCATCTCTTGCCAACCCGGCCAATCGTGTTCAGAAAGCCCATCCTCGATAGATAAAATAGGATAATTACCGCGCCAATTTTCGTATATCGCGATTAAATCCGAAGAGCTTTTCTGAGAATTTTCAAATTGATAAAATCCACGTGTATCTGTGTGTAATCCGCGCGTATCTGCGTTTTTATAAAAAGAGCTCGCCGCGCAATCTAAAGCCAAATAAATATCTTTGCCGGACTTATATCCTGCCTTCTCTATTGCTTGCAATATTAACCCCAAGGCCTCTTCATTAGAATTAAGATTAGGGGCAAATCCGCCCTCATCACCTACTGAGGTAGCTAATCCTTTCGATTTTAAAAGTGATTTTAAATTATAAAAAATCTCGGTGGCATATCTTAAGGCTTCGCTAAACGAAGGCGCGCCCACCGGCATAATCATAAATTCCTGAATATCCAAGTTATTATCTGCGTGCAGCCCGCCGTTTAAGATATTCATCTGGGGTATAGGTAAAACCCTGGCTTTATCCCCGCCTAAGAATTTGTATAATGGCTCGTTTTTAGATAAAGCCGCGGCTTTTGCTACAGCTAAAGATACCCCCAGAATCGCATTAGCACCAAGATTGGATTTATTCTCTGTTCCATCCAGCTCAATGAGCAATTTATCAATTTTTTGAAAATCAGGGCTTAAACCTTTTATTTTTGAAGCAATTACGGCATTGACATTACCAACTGCTTTCAAAACGCCCTTGCCTAAATATTTCTTTTTATCACCATCCCTTAATTCTAAGGCCTCATTTTCGCCTGTAGAGGCCCCGGAGGGAACCGCGGCCCGGCCTAAAATGCCGCTGCCCAAAATTACATCTACTTCTACGGTGGGATTGCCGCGTGAATCCAATATCTGGCGCGCCAAAACTTTTTTAATTTTATCCATAACCATATCCTCCCTTGGAGAAGCAATTTTATCACGAATAATAATTAAGTCAACAAAAAACAAGTTTTTTGATTACACAGATTTCCGCCACAAAGCATGGCGGATTCGCCAAGTATTGTGGCGAAAAAACTAAGACGATAAAATCTGTGTAATCTTTTTAAATCTGTGTAATCAGAGGGCTCTGATATAGTTTTTAAGAGTTTTTCAGAGCCCAATTCAATATCGGTTGACAGATAAGTAAAGTTATGGTATTTTGGTGAGAAATCGAGGTGAAATTATGAAGCGAAGAAAAATTGAATTGTTTTTTAAGTTTCATTGGATCGCTATTATATTAGCAGTCTTTATTACTATTCTGGGCGGTTCTTTTATTATTTTCTTACGCAACGCCATTAATGCCTGGTCTACCTCTGACCCTTACTTTAAAAAAGCTACTCTTGCCCAATATGGCGTATTTTTTTATATTTTCTTAGTGTTACAGCTCATTAGTTTACCTTTAAGCGGCGCCTTATGGCTCTGGATGATGCGCGGCGGGTTTATGAAGTTCACCCATATAGGTAAAAAAGCGGTTGAAGGCAAGGATATTCGTATCCGCTGGACGGACGTTATCGGCATGGAAGAGGCGAAAGAAGAAGCCATGGAAGTAATGCGCTTAGTTACCGACCGCGCGAAATTACAGGCAATCGGCGGAAAAATCTTAAGAGGAATATTAATGATTGGGCCTCCGGGATGCGGGAAAACCTACCTGGCTAAAGCCATCGCTACCGAAGCAGATCTGCCGTTTATTGCCATGTCCGGTTCAGAATTTATTGAGATGTTTGTCGGCGTCGGCGCCAGCCGTATCCGCAAACTATTCAAACAAGCGCAGCAGTTAGCTTATGTGGATGGCGGCTGTATTATTTTTATTGATGAATTAGACGCGGTAGGCGCGCAACGCTCAGTGGACCGCGGTTTCGGCGGCCAAACAGAATCCAATACTACCTTAAATCAATTGCTTATAGAAATGGATGGCCTTAAAGAAAAGGACCATAACATTATTATTATCGGGGCAACCAATGCCCCGGAAAGTTTCTTAGACCGGGCCTTGCTTAGGCCAGGCAGGTTTGACCGTAAAATCTACGTGGATTTGCCGAATTTAGACGAACGGGAAAAACTCTTCGAATACTACCTCAAAGAAGTAAAATATGATGATTCGATAGACCGTAAGCGATTAGCTAGATTAACCGTAGGCAATAGCCCCGCGGATATCGCTAATCTTATCAGGGAGGCAGCGTTTATTACGGTAAGAAGCAAAAAAGAATTAATTTCCATGAAAGAAGTTTCCGAGGCTTATGACCGGGTCGAAATGGGCATCAAACATAAAGTAGTATTTACACAAAGCGATCGGGAAAAAATTGCCTATCATGAAGCAGGCCACGCTATCGCGATGTACTTTTTAGCGCCTCATAAAGACGTATTTAAAGCCACGATTTTAGCCCGCGGCGGGGCCCTGGGTTTTGTCATGCCGCAACCCCGGGAAGAAATACATGTGCGCACCAAAGACCAATATATGGGTGATATCAAAGTGAGCCTTGGTTCATACGCGGCAGAAAAATTAAAGCTAAGTGTTACCACTTCGGGAGTAAGCCAAGATTTTAATACCGCGATGTGGCATGCCTTCAGCATGGTTTGGAAATGGGGCATGGGAAATTCTGGCCTAATCGGTAATTATAGCCTATTGGCTTCTATGAACGAGGGGTACGGAATATTTAGAGGCACAGATGTATCCTATATCTCAGAAGATATCAAGACACAATTAAATAACGATGTAAGACAAATTTTAAATGACTGCCTTAAGGAAGTCGAGGAACTTTTAAGAAAAGAGTCGGCACTTCTTGACCGTTTCGCCAAAGAACTGCTTGCTAAAGACGAGCTTAATTACGATGAAATTGAAACCATCTTTAAAGAATTCGGCAAATCCCGCCCTTCCCTTTAGCTTTATCATTTCTGTATCTATATCCCTACTTCTATACGGCTGCATAGGCCCAGTAGAACCCGCCTACAAAGAAAAAGATACCCCCTATATGGTAAAAAAAATATGTAAGGATGAATACAATCTGGATGTAACTACTAAAAGGACCTATACCACTCTATGGATATACGCTCCTTTAACGAAATTTTTACATAAGGAATACGGGAAAAAAGAAGATAAGATTTTTGATGAAGAAATGCTGGATAATTTAAGAAATATATTAACTACCATTGGCAGGGTAGTAATTAATTCCGATAATCCGCCTGAATTTTTTGCCTTACTTGCCTCGGACATTAATTTGGGCCTGGATTATACTATTATTGGCAACGCCCTAGATATAAAAAAGTCCTACGCGGGATTCATTCCGTGGATAGAGGCTAACCGAAGATATGTAATTAGTTTTAAGCTGGCTCCCGAAGCTATACAAGACACTAGCGGTGCACATCTTGATGCCTTTGATATCAAACTACCGGATTTCTTAGCCGAACAGATATCGCAAAGGATAAGCGTTCAATTCCGGGAAGAAGGCTGGAAAAAATATTTCAAGGTAGATGAATCTAATGGCAGATTCAGTAATGGTACGTTTATTTTTGAATATTCTATAAAACAGGCCTCTCGCCCCCCAAAAGAAATAAATCTCCAAGAAGAGATACTAAACACCATTGCCTATTGCATAAAGGCCTATGAATTTAAAGATTTTACCACGGTAGAGCTAAAAGATTTGCTTACCCAGCATGAACTCATCTTAAGCCAGGCAGCAATTTGGGAAAGGCAGATACATTAGCGATTTTGACCTTCCTTGCTTCTATGTTTAATCTCCCCTCTACAAATAATCTTATTGCCTCAGGATAAAGCCTGTGTTCTATTTTGTGGATTTTTGCTTCCAGTGATTCCAAGGTATCGTTTTCCTCTATCTTAACCGCTGCCTGCAAAACTATTGGACCGTGGTCCATTCTCTCGTCTACAAAATGTACCGTAACCCCAGCTACCTTTACTCCATAACTAAAGGCATCTTCGATACCGTGGGCCCCTTTAAAAGAAGGAAGTAATGCCGGATGGATATTGAGGATTTTATTTTTATAGCGGCTTACTAGTTCTGGGCTTAAGAGCCGCATGAAACCCGCCAGGACAACTAAATCAATATTATTTTCTGCTAAATGCTGGATAATTTTATCCTCAAAGCCATTTTTGGCCGAAAAATCCTCTCTTTTTACCAGGGCTACCTTTATCCCCGCGCGTTTTGCTCTGGCTGCAGCCCCGGCCTTGGGGTTATCACAAACCAAAAGCGCTAAATTGGCTTTTATCTTACCTTTTTTTATCGCCCTAATAATGGCGCCAAAATTTGTTCCCCGACCTGAGGCGAAGACAGCAATATTCATATAAATCCTTGGTTTTTGGTCTTAGGTTTTACCTAACACCTATGACCTAATACAAATGGTCTTCATGGGACAAACCTTCACGCATTCACCGCAAGAAGTACATTTATTATAATCTATTACTGCTAAATTATCAATAACATGTATCGCATCAAACTTGCAGGCCTTCTCGCAAAGCCGGCAGCCAATACAACCTACCGGGCAAACTGCCTTTGTCTCTTTTCCTAAGTCATGGGAACTGCAGGCAACATAGACATTCTGCACTAATGGTACTAGACTAAATAATTTCTTAGGGCATATCTTAACGCACTTATTGCAGGCCTTGCATTTATTTCTATCCACAAGGGGTAAACCCTCATCCGACATTCTGATTGCCCCAAAAGGACAGACCTTTACGCAAGTAGCAAAACCCAAACAGCCAAACACGCAATCTTTGTGCCCGCCTAAAACCAAATTTGCGGAAACGCAATCTTCTATGCCCTGATATAGAAATTTATCTTTGACCTTACTCCCTCCGTTACAGTGCAACGCTGCTATTGATTTTTCCCCTTTAATTAATTTCCTGCCTAATACTTCGGCAATCTTTTCTTTTGCTTCCTCATTAGCTACCCGGCAGGCATCGATTTTTAGCTTACCACTCAATATGGCTTCGGCAAAACCAAAACAACCCGCGCCGCCACAAGCGCCACAGTTTGAACCGGGCAGCAGGCCATGGATTTTTTCTAAACGCGGATCTGCCTGGACTGCCAGTTGTTTTGAGGCAATGGCTAAGCCCACGCCGAATACTAAACCCAAAAAACCTAAGGTTAAAATCGGAATTAATATTTCCATTAGAACCTAAATCCATTAAATCCCAAAAAGCTTAAAGACATAATAGAGGCGATAATAAAGGCAAGCGGAAAATCTTTTACTGCTTCCGGAACATTACACAAATCTAATCTTTCTCTAATTCCTGACATCAAAAGCATGGCTAAAGTATAACCTAAACCTACGCATATACCCTGGAATAATGAATAGTAGAAACTCCCCGGGACAGCCTTTCCATTCATAAAGAACATATCTACATTCAATACCGCGACTCCTAATACCGCGCAGTTTACGGTAATTAAAGGTAAGTATATGCCGAAAAATCTATACATGGCCGGGCTGATTTTTTTAATCACCATTTCCACAAATTGCACAAAAGTAGCAATCACTAAAATAAAAGATATGGTGCGCAGGTACGTCAAACCAAAAGGTATCAGCAAAAACCGATAGATGAACCAAGTGATTATCGAGGCCATAGTCGTCACAAACATCACCGATAAGCTCATGGCCAGCGCCGGCTTTGTCTCTTTGGAAATAGCGACAAAAGAACACAATCCCAAAAAGCGGGAGAGTATAACGTTATAGATAAATACTGCCGAGATAAATATAGTTAAAAACTGTGCTACGTTCATGTTTTATTCACGGATTCACACGGATTTTTTACGGATTTACACAGATAAGTTCATCCGTGACTATCCGTTTTTTTATCCGTGTTAATCCGTGTCTTTAAAACATTAAAAAAACCAAGCAATAACCCAATCACTAAAAGCGCGCCCGATGGCAAGCCTAAAACAAATACCGGTTGGAATCCTTTAATTATGGTATGGCCTAAGAGCGTACCCGCGCCTAAAAACTCGCGTATAGCAGAGATCAATATCAAGGCAAGAGTAAAACCTACTCCCATACCTAAGCCATCAAATAGAGAATTTACTACGCTATTCTTAGAAGCATATGCCTCGGCACGGCCTAAGACAATACAATTTACTACAATTAAGGGAACATATATGCCTAAAGCCCGGTCCAATGCCGGACTATACGCCTTCATAACCATTTCATTAATGGTAACAAAAGTGGCAATCACCACAATATAACAGGGTATCCTGATCCGGTCAGGTATAACATTTTTCAACATGGCAATAATAATATTTGAGCCTAAGAGGACAAAGGTTGCGGCAATACCCATACCAATACCATTGATTACGGAAATAGAGACAGCCAAGGTCGGGCATAATCCCAATACCAAGACAAAGGTGGGATTCTCCTTAATAATGCCTCTTAAAAATTCGCTAAAGAATTTATTCATTTTGTTCCATAAACCCTATTTTTTGTATATCGGTCAATAATCGGCGCAGCGGCATTCATCATCAGTATGGCGTAAGATACGCCTTCGGGATAACCACCCCAGAGCCGGATAATCGCGGTAATTATTCCACAGCCTATACCAAAAACAATCTGTCCCTTGCGCGTCAACGGCGAAGTAACATAATCCGTGGCCATAAAGAAGGCGCCCAAGATTAAACCACCAGATAATATGTGAAATAGCCAATTGCCGCTCAATAGGCCTTTCGCTCCGAATATATAGGTAAATAAGCCTACCGTAAATATATAGGTAATCGGAATATGCCAGGAGACGTAACCTCGGATAAAAAGAAATAGTGCTCCCAAAAGAAGCGCTAAGATGCATACTTCACCAATACAACCACCGCGTTTACCTAAGAACAAATCTAAATAAGAAATATTTCCTAGCAATTTTCCTTCTTTTAAAAGCGCCAGGGGAGTAGCCGAAGTTACGGCATCAAATGGCTTAAGAAAAGTAGTCATATATTTTGGCCAGGAAGCCATTAAAAAAACTCTTCCTACTAACGCCGGATTAAAGATATTCTGCCCTAAGCCTCCAAAAACCTGTTTGCCAATAGCAATGGCAAAACATGAACCAACAATCGGAAGCCAAAAAGGAACCTGCGGCGGTAGATTATAAGCCAGTAATAAACCGGTAAGCACCGCGCTGCCGTCTAAGATAGTTATTTTTCTTTTAGTTAAAGCCTGTAAAATTACCTCTGTAATTAGCGCAGAGGCCACGCCTAAAATAATCACCCAAAGCGCCTTTGGGCCAAAGATAAATACACCCGCGGCCCCGGCTGGGATTAAACTTAATATTACCATCCACATAATCTTACTTACCGACTCGTCCTTATGTAAATGTGGAGAAACGCTAACTATAAATCTATTTCTCATTGTTTATCACTGCCTTAATTTCCTCAGCCTTACTCCTTACCGAATCTATAACCGCCTTTGAAGATATGGTTGCACCGGTAATTGCCTGAACCTGGCTTAAATTTTGCATATTTTTATTGTTAAACTGCCCGGTAAAATAATTCTCAATGACACGCGCTCCCAGGCCGGGTGTTTCGTTCTGCTTTAATATCTTTATCGCCGTAATTGTGCCATCTTTTAACATGCCTACCATGGCCTCAATGTCACTAGAATAACCTTTGCCTAATGCCTTAAAAGCTACACCGATTAATTTTCCTTCTTTATCCTGTGCCCTATAATAAATAATCTCATCGCCGGATTTTTCTGCTTCAAAACGCACGGCTTCAGGGAACACCTCTTTTAAACTGGCATCTTCTTCTGCCTGCGCCTGGGCCACAATCCGGGATTTAGTTAAAGCGTTTACTCCTGCCAAAAGACCACTGGCTACAGTACAGATTATCGCCAAGATAAAACCATAACGCATCATTTCTTTCATCTAACCACCTCTAACTTCGCCCTTTTTATAGACTGGACTAAGCTTCTATTGGCAGGACAGACATAACTACACAGGCCGCATTCAATACAATCCAAAACCCCGTATTCTTTAGCCTGCATCCACAGTTCTTTTTCCGAGGCTAAGTTTATCAGGCAAGGCATAAGATTAACCGGGCATTCTCTTATGCAGGCACCGCAACGAATACAAAACGCCTCCTCTTGCTCCTTTGCCTCTTTTTCGTCAAATAATATTACCCCTGTAGTGGATTTTATCACCGGTACCTCTGTGGTATATTGGGCAATTCCCATCATCGGCCCGCCAATGACAATCTTTGCCGGCTCTTCTTTCAAGGGCCCGCAAAAATCCATTAATTCCTTTATCGGTGTGCCTATGCGCACCAGGAGATTTTTGGGATTAGACAGGCAACTGCCGGTTACCGTGACTACGCGCTCATATAAAGGTTTATTTAAATAAACTGCCTCATAAATCGCCAAACAGGTTGCCACATTATGCACTACTACTCCGATATCAAAGGGAAGTTTTCCCTGGGGCACTTCTTTGCCTGAGATATTCTTGATTAATTGTTTTTCTCCTCCCTGTGGATACTGCGATTTTAATACCTGAACCCTGGACCCTGGACCCTGAACCCTGAACCGTTCAATGGCTTGGGGTTTATTATCTTCAACAGCGATATAGACATTTTTTACCCCTAAACACTTAACCACTAATTCTATTCCTAATAGAATCTCTTTGGTTTTCTCTACCATTAAGCGATAGTCACCCGTTAAATAGGGTTCGCACTCGGCGCCATTGATAATCAAAGTGTCAACGGGCTTAGGTGGATTGAGTTTGATGTGGGTAGGAAAACTAGCGCCTCCCATTCCCACAATACCGGCCTCAAAAACAATACCGCGTATCTGCTCAGCATTTAATCTATCTATTGTTTCCGATGGACGATGGACGAGGGACGAGGGACGACTATCAAGTCCGTCGCTATCAATAACTATTGCCTTACATCGGCCTAAAACCGGATGCGGCCATTCTTGAATCGCAACAACCTTACCTGATATAGAAGAATGTATAGGTGCGGAAACCGCGGCCTCACTACTTGCGATTTTCTGGCCGGTAAATACAGCATCACCTACCAATACCTTTGGGCTGCATATCTTACCTAAATGTTGAGATAGGAGAATGTAGGCCTTTGCCAATTGAGGCATCTTCTCTATCGGTTTATCTTGTGTCTGGTGTTTGTGCTCTTCTAATTTAACCATGAAATTTTGCGGTGATACATAAGGTTTATCACGCCCAGGATACTAAATAAACTACCTACGATAACCAGGATTAAAAGGTGGGAAAATCTTTCTGCGAGCAAGCTGCTGATAAACATAAATAACAAAAATCCTAAATGCATGACTATTTCTAAAGAACTGAAAATCTTGCCCATCATCGCGTTATCGCCCACATTATGGATAATGGTATTGGAGGCAATCATAATCGGAGAAACCAGAATGCCCAGGGCAAAGGAAAGGCCCGCTGCTACTAAAAAATAAGGATAACGATTTATGGCAAGAGCAAAAACGATGAGCATTATACCACTTAGCACCAGAGAAGTAAATATTGTTTTATAATGGGAGAGCCTTTGGCCAAACCGGCCATAAATAACTGAACCCAAAAATAAGCCTATACCCAAGAACATAATCAAAAGTCCCAAGTCTTTGGTTGCCGAATGTAAGGTCTTTTGCACAAATACGATTAAGACCACATAAACCGCTCCTAAGGCCGACCACAATGCAAAAATTACACCAGCAGTAAATCTGATGTTTTTGTTTCTGGCAAAATATAAAATACCCTCCTTAATCTCCTGTAAGACTGATTTTTTAATTACCTCCGCTATTTCTTGGCTAACTTTTTTGAGATTCATAGAAACATGGGACCTTTTAGTAACGAGAAAAATAAACATTGCGGAGATTAAGAAACTCAAAGAATCCAAATAAAATCCGCTCTTTGCCCCTAGCCACTGCACCACCACGCCACTTATGCCAAAACCCAATATGGCGGCAATCATCCCGGTAGTATTAACTAAAGAATTCGCCATTAACAAATCCTTTTTCTCTACCAAATCTGGAATTATAGATAATTTTGCCGGGACGAAAAACCTGCCAATGGAAAAAACAATAAATATTATCAGGTATATAGGAACAAGGCTCTTGGTATAAAATAAGAAGAAGGGTATAGTAAACACCAAAACCGCCCTTAAGAAATCACAAGTATACATCGTGCGGCGCCTATCCCACCTATCCACATATACGCCCGCGATAGGGCCAATGATAAATACGGGGATTATGGTAAAGGAAAGTATCTTAGCAATCTCTAGCGTAGAGCCTGGTGCCCTTAGATAAACAAAGGCGATTAAAGCCATTTGATCCAGCCTATCGCCTAACTGCGAAATTATCTGGCCAAGCCAGAGAAAAAAGAAGTCACGATTTTTTAAGACCTCGCTAATTTTAGACATATACTATGGAAAACCCCACGGGCTTGCCCATATAGTGACATCCCCCGAAACAGTTTCTTCTTCGCATTCATCCTACCCCGCAGCATGCGGGGTGGTCTTCTGCGAAGGGGGATAAATGAAGCCGACGGGGGGATTTGAACCCTCGGCCTAGTGTTTACGAAACACTTGCTCTTCCACTGAGCTACGTCGGCGTAACAAATTAGATAATTATACCACAAAAAATAGGTTGACAAAATATAAAAAAATGATATAGTGATTTCGTATTAAGTAATTAAAAAGCGATGCTATCAGTAGTCTTAAAAACACTCCGTAAAGCAAAAAGTAACTAGGATGCTTTACGGTTTTTTTTATTTGAACATATAATTTATGGAGCGCCAGCGAACATAAATTATATGTGCGAAGATATCCCCGCTGCTTCGCTTTGCGAAGCAGCGGGGATCAATTCACAGACGCTGGTAGTATTAAAGAAGTAGACAGCTACAATTTATGGAGCTCTGGAAGAGCGACATAAATTGTCTGTTCATTGAAGGGGGTGAAAAGTAACAAATGGCAAGAGGTAAAATCAAATGGTTCAGCAATCAAAAGGGTTACGGCTTTATCACTTCTGATAGTGGTAAAGATGTATTTGTGCATTATAGTGCAATCACGGGAGATGGCTACAAAACCTTAGAGGAAGGCCAAGAAGTCGAATTTGAGGTCACTCAAGGCCCTAAAGGAGAACAAGCAACCAACGTTACCAGAGTATAAATCCTAAGTAGCCCGATTGAAACAAAAAACCCCACACCCAGTTAACTCGGTGTGGGGTTTTTATTTAATACACGTACCCCAACTTATTTATCTTGACTTTCTTCTTTCATCATTTTACCGTGCGTCCCGTATTTTTCCTTCATCTTTTCCATTATTTCCTGCATAGAACCAACATCCATTTTTAATCCAGCTTCCGTTTTTAATTCGGCTTCTTTTACAAGATTCAAGTCTTTGTCGTATTTAAGAAGTTTATTACCTACCAGGACAATAACCCCACCGTCATTGGTAGCAACCATTTGCTTCTGCGTCGCCCCCATCATCTGCATCATCATGCCACCTATAGCTTCTTTCCCCATTTGCTTTTCCTTCGCTTTCTCTTCCGCTATAGGTTCCTTCGTCTCGCCAGAGCCTTGGGCAAAAGCAATAACTGAACAAAACATTAGAGCAGCAATCATCAAAGCCAAAACCTTTACTTTCCTCATACTAACACCTCCTTCAAGCTAAAGGGTAACCTCTTGTCTTATAGGTTGCCTTTAAATTTGACCTATTTAACCTCATAGCCACCTCTTTGCAGCTATACTGTTATCTTACGCCTCGTTGACCTGCCTGTAAACCTATATTTTGCCATATTTTGCCTATTTCCAGTTTCCGTGCCAATCGGGGAACTTCCCGATTGGTGGCTTGAAAACGTCTGGGTATTTTATTCAGATTGCCGGCTATTTTCAATGCCTAATAGTTGTGGCACGGTAACAAACTGATATCCTTTTTGTTGTAATAATTCAATAATAGCGGGCAGGGCTTTTACGGTTTGGCTGCGGTCATATCCTTTAATAAGCCTATTTCCATCATGAAGAAGTATGATAGCTCCATTTTCCACTTCATCCAAAATATTCTTTACAATTTTGTCAGGAGTCACTTCTTTTCTCCCATTGTGGCCGGTTACTGTCCACTCGATTGTTACATAACCAATCTCTTTAGCGAAATGATATACCCAGCTATTATCTACGCCATAAGGTGACCTAAATAAATGCGTTTTCGTATTCGCAGCCTCAAAGATGGACTGCTCTGCCTTTTTTATCTCATACTTAATATGCGACTTAGATTGAATTAACAAATAGGGATGGTCGTAGGTATGATTACCGATGGCATGGCCTTCTTTAACAATCCTTCTTGTGGTATCTGGATAGCGTTCAACATTTTTCCCCAATAAAAAGAATGTTACCTTAACGTTATATCTCTTCAATATATCCAATATCTCCGATGTATAGGGCTCATTTGGCCCATCGTCAAAGGTTAAAGCGATTTTGGGCTGGCCTATGTCGCCATGCCAATATACGAGGCCGACAATATTGTGTTTTTTATCCAAAACAGCATATACTTTGCTTGTTAATAAAATCGATAAAGTAATAAAAATCACTAATTTTAAAAATTTATTTTTCATACTTCAACCACCAGGCAGTTTCCGCGCTAATCGGATTTCTCCAATTATACCACTTCCATTTCAAAATAGTAATAGTAAACAAAAAAGGGCTGAACGGTTAAGTCCAGCCCCTGCTTAATTTAAGTTACCTCTTAAAGTTTACTTACATTCTTCTTCCTGTATCACCCCGCCTGTCACCGCAGTAATAACTTTTGTCCATTTGTTCACACATTTTTCTGGCTTAGCAACCACCCTGTAAGAATCAGTATCTAATTCTAGCAAATACCTATAACCATGGATAACTTGTTTATCATAAGATTTTGATAAATAAGGAGCATTTCCATCCACGAGGGCAGATTCGAAAATCGGGTATTTGCCATTATTTGCCGTTGCATAAGTTTCAAGTGCATCGGATATAGTTCTCACGCTTGCTGTTGCCGCTTGTTTATTGGCTGCTTCCCTAGCCCCTAAAATACTTGGTAAAATTATAGCTATTGATATTAACATTCCCAGTGCTCCAAGCAGAATACCCCTCCTCTTCCCTTTAGATTATTTCCTTCTTTAGAAATCTTTACTAAAGCAATTATACCCAGAATTAATGCAGGTATTGAAAAAAGGCTGCCATAGAATGGAATGATAGAAAGAAATCCGAATACTAAGCTTAATTTAGCTAACACAGAGGTCTTTTTTTGAATAGCTTCAACCATTTCTCCTCCTTGTACACTCAATCAACCCCTCTACGCCATATTCTATCACAAATCCCAAAATTATAAGTAATTTAGTGAGTAGGCCTAAAAATTACAAAAACCTGAGTTTTGAGCAACCCCCTAATAGACGCAGGAAGTGGGGAAATCTAACGGGGATTTTAGAATAATTGTAGACTGGATGGTTTTTTAAAAGAAATTTGAAGGAGGTTAGAGCTATCTGTTCTAAACCTTATTGCTATATTCTATAATAAAATAACGAGTTATAACTAATTTAGGCTGCGTTGAGCCCAAAAAGCGCCCAAAATTAAACTTTGTAATCTGCTTCCGGGAATAATGCATCATCCATCTTCAAACAATGAAAATAATAGGGTGCCATTTCGGTCTCCACGAGATATACTTCATCAGGAAATCTTTTTAACTTGCTACGATGAATAGCACTAACAAAAGCCTGTCCAATATCAGAAGCATTTCCTAAAGCAATATCATTTGATTCGAGAATCAGTATAGTCCTAAAACCCCTATCTTTATATTCAGATATCTTGACGCCCCTAGAAACAAGAGACTGAACAATAACTTCAACTCTTTTATTTTCTAAATCATGGGGCATAAAACGAGCTATTCTAAGTTTTCCATCTCTTCCTGGCCAACGATAAAGCGCAACCTCAAATGGAATTCCTTCGGGTTTTTCTCTAATAAAATGTCTAGATGCAGTAGAAGAACTCCCTATTTCCAAACTGGAAGCGACCTCTTGACACCACAAAGTAATCCGCGAACGAACAATATCCCATTTGATCCCCGTAGGAATCACGCCCATATCTACAATTAGCTGGTAATGACCAGGCGTTGGCAATTTACCCGTAAGCTCCTTTTCTAAGGGTCCCAAGAGAGCCATAAAACGACTATTATCCCTTCGCTGAAAAGGGATGCTGTCAATCGAAGTATGCTCGATTGCAACCTTTTTACCATCTATAAGAGCTAAAACATCGCACGCCGGTAATTTTCTTTCCTTTTCATCGGGATAATCAAAAATTTCGCAAACTACGCCTCGAGATTTGGAAATAAATCCTAGCGTCTCTTTAACAACTATATTTTGACGTGAAACCGTTTCTCTTTGCATTATTTCATCACATTTACCTAATATATAAAAGCATCTTGCTCTATACCAAACATAGTTAGATCACTTCGTTCTTAGCCTGTATTAGAATATACTGTTCTACGCTAACAATAATCTCCTGGAGCATTGTCTATTTTCTTGAGTCTATTCCGATTACCCTTGTGAAATAATCTTACTTTCTCATAGGGATCAAGTTTCGGCATAGTTGCTATTAAATAACTATTGTAATTAGGAGCATACTTATAAACTAGGATGGATTCGACAAGAACAACATCTGCTCTCCATTCTGACCAATCGCCTGTGGGTGAATAATCCGGCTTCTTGGTCAGCCTGCCAAGATAAATCTTGGCCCCCATTTCTTTAGATAACCAGTCATCTTGATGCTGCTTAATCCGCTCTGAGAATGTCTGATCGGACACCTGACCTACATAGAGCAATGTATCCTTCCCGCACAAAATATGGTTCCCATATATTTGATAGACTCCATAGTCATTCCCTGAAAAATAATTTACACTAGAACCGCCATTATTCATCTTCTTAATGACAGTAGCCACACTAAATGGGCCTTCCCATTCTATTTCTATCGTATGTTCGTCCATAATTCGATCACCTCGTTCTACGCCAATTAAGCGCTATTATATTTTTTCACCTACGCGGTAGAACAGACTTTATCAATTAAACTCCTTATTGGCAATCCAGTATAATTAATAAAACAATTTTTTATCGTTTTCATCATTAATAAGCATTCTGGATCTTTAATAATTTTCTGCTCTGGAACTCCTTTGAATATTTTATAGCCTATTCTATTTGTTGAGTATGCCACTAAGTCGGATAACGAACTAAACATTAGTGCTTTCTTTGAGAAAAAATTAGGATGTTTACAGATTGAATAGTATATATTTGTCGAAGGCATACATTGATCAATTCCGGAGAGAAGCTTATCAATTGACTTTCTTATAAACCCCTTAGAAAAATTGTTTTCTTGTTCATGGTAAATATGAATAATGCTATTGCTTCTTAAAGCTGGTAGCACCATTTCAAAGCTGTTCCAGAAAAGAATAAAATATAATTCCTCGATACTTGTTTCTTTTTCTTTAATTTCTTTAAGTAATTGATCCTTATTTCTATAAAGGACGACACATGACATATGGACTTTACGAACAATACTACAATATTCACTTAAAAAACTTTCTGTTTTTGCTCCTAGAATTTTTTTACGTCCGAAAATGTCTGTAAAATGAATGTTTTTAAGATTGTACTTACTTATTAATTGTTCGAGTAAAAGTTCAATTCGTTCCCGTTTTTGCTTTTCAGTTGGCAAAATAATTAAACTAACCGATAAATGGCCATTTAAACAAGATTCGTCTGAAATAATATCTACCCTATCTCCGCCTTCCTTAATAACTGGTTTAATATAGTCGTTCGAATAATATCCCGTTATCGAATATAATTTTAATGATAAAGGAGAATTATCTTTCTTTTCTTCGGAATTTATATAGCCGCGATAATATTTACAACTGTTATCATTTATGACATTATCTTTAAGAGTCATTTTTTAATCAGGTATCCGGGTGCCGCTTTAGAACACCTCGTTCTACATCAAATATTCTTTACTTATTGCAATCTTAACAGTTAAGATTTCTTATACTCAGCTAAGCGTCCAAAATGTGCCCTTTGGTTCTTATGATTTTCCTACTTTCTTTTCAAATCAGCTTCCCAACAATTTTGAAAAAAAGCCCTTTTTTTGTTGTGCAGAATCTAAAATAGAAACTATTTTCCCAATTAAATCAGTAAGAAATTTTTCAAATTCTCTAGATACATCAGTAGCCCCACTTAAAGCATGCGCTATCTCATGAAGTAAAGTTCCAGCATATTTTTCGAGACTCTCTAATTGAGTACGCTTTATAATTATAGTACCAGTTGCTTGATCCCAAGTCCCTACTGCTTCTGTAATTCTCAAGGTTTCTGGTCTCATTGTCTCAGAAATCTTTATTTCTTTAACGATATTTGGCTTACCACCGATAAAATCTAGTATCTCAGAAGTCTTAGTAAAAATAGATCTCTCTTTAGAATCCAAATCTTTAATTTCTACAAATTTAAATTTGAAACTATCATTATAATCTTTTTGGAATTGATTTACATCCATAATGGGATTCCCCGACATATCAGTCTGACCGCTTATCTTTTCTTTAACGTTATCGGGGACAGCAACTATCTTATATCCATCGTCTTTTGCCTTATCAACGATCTCCGGTGCATTCGTCAATTCATTAGGAGTAAAGAAAATAACTTTTTCTGATTCGTTCAATTGCTTAGCGGCTTGAACCGAAACATCTGTCCATTTGACCTCATCATGCATCTGTCCAGTTTCGTATTCTTTAAGGTCTTCAACTAGCTTCTTAGCCACTTCTTTTTCCTTGCTCGCAAGTAATATCGCCTTTATCCTATCAGAATAGGCTACCCTTCCTACATTGGTCCTTTCCCTGTTGAGTGCCTTTTTTATTACTTTTGTTATTGATGTTATGTTAAACGAGAAGAGAAAGCCTTCTTCTTCTGCTGCCATCACACCATTGATGTATATTTTTGATGTTTGTCCCATTTTTTCTAAAATTTGTCCATGCTGGGTAGTATCAATAATTTTTTCTCCAGAAAATTTGAGAAATAAATTTTTTGCTTTATCAATATCATCTTTGGTACATCCTTCTAAAATAAATTCTGTTCCCTCAAAATTTGCATCAGCAGCTTCAGATACATACGCATGTAACGTTATTATATCTTCGAACTCATGTTTTTGGGACTTACCGAAAGAGATTTCGCCATGCTTAGACTTAATGTTAACTTTTACACCCTTTCGATCGAATGTCGCTAGTGCATCTTTTAATCCGACTCCAAATTTTCCGATGAGATGAGGATTTAAAAGCTTCTCTTCGTTTTCATTCTGAGTCAAGTGTTCATATTTGAGCCCGCGGCCAAAATCCCAAATATGCCACCATCCTTTTTGATCCTGAGAAATCTCTATATCCTTAGTATTGGTAAGAGCTTGTTCATCCAACGCATTCGCTATTACTTCTCGTATCGCATGATAAACTTCCCAATCTTCTAAAACTTTTTCTATGTTAAGGTCGAACTTTTTCATTTTTTAAGACCCGCATTTTAAAAGAACTGCTCTAGTTTTTAAAAGTTAGAAGCGTCCCAGTTTTCTTCGGCTGGGGACAAAAATAACATTTTATAATTATTTATAAGGATATAGCCATCGCTATCCTTCCTTCATAAATAAATAATTGTTTAAAAGTTGCCTTGCTTTTCCTTGTCTTATCTTGGCCTTTAAAGCTTCGTCTTTTGATTCCGCTTCATGCCGTATTTTCATATCCTTTTCATATCCAGAAACATGATTCCCATAACAATAATCAAATAGGTCTTTATCATTAGAATAAATATGTTCTATTACTTTCTTAAACTTCTCCCATTCTCGCTTTACACTTTCATCGTTATTTCTACATGCGAGGCAAACATTAGGATAAAATTCAATAATTGGTATTGATATGGAATTCCAATCACCTTGGTTAAATTCATCGATATAATGAGGGAGGTAAGTCATATAAAATTCTTTTTTGCAATCACAAATTAACCAAGCCCCGCATTTTGTACAATTATGTTGATAGCCCACATCACCTTGAGAAGGAAAACGCCGATATAATAATACTACCTGTATTTTTAAGCCTGAAGGGTTGTGTTTGCATGAGCCAGGCTCCATTAAAAATGATGGTGCAATATGACTCCTGCCTCTCATTTTACTGCCGCAATTGAGACATTCTGCTTCAAGGCGATAGTCTCCATATGAATTCACATTCTTCTCATCAAGAGGTACCTTAAATTTAAATTTGCAATTAAAACATTCTACTATAATTTCTCGCATTCTATCTCCTCTAAAATATCAAGATATTTGCAATGCCTGAAACGCTTAACTTCTTTTTATAGGCTGAGTAATCTTTTCCCTTAAAACACCTCTGGCTAAATTATCATCATATCTTATATATAATATCCGCACGCCCTCCTTTTCAGCTTTCATTTGTTTTTCTTTATCTCTCTCTTTGTTTTTTTCAAATGCATCCTTACCTCCAAAAAAATCTACAGGTTCATAGTGTTGTTGTCCCATATATTCTATTGCTAAATTTGCTTCAGGTATGTAAATATCGAATTCCTGTCCCTCTAACCATGATGGCCTAGCATGATGAATAATTTCATACTCTGAAAAGAGCTCTTTTATTAAATAAAAAACCTCTGTTTCTGTAATCCAACCCTCACCAATTAAAGGGACTCCCATCTCTTTCCTGATTTCATTCTCAGCTTCCTTAAAAAGTTTGCGGAACTTTTCCGCTCCGTAGGAAACATACCAAGTACACTGTATGCTATAAAATAGGTAAAATAGGGTCAGCGACTATTTTATTATGGAAAAACTGTCCCTATTTCTATTTCCCAGATGATGAAGCGGATTAACAGATAGATAGGGTAACCATAAAATAAAATAATTACCCCTGTACTTCCTACCATACCATTTGCCAGTATTGCATCACCTAAATACATAGAGCAAAAACCCAATAATATAATCCCTAATAGAATAAGTCCCTCTCTTGCTATGATTTTCTTAATACTCATATTCATTTCACCGTCGCTATCGTGCTTATTTTAATCTATGTCTCTTACCCTTGGCCTCGTCATTATCTCGTCGCTATGAGGCTATTAAGGGCTATATTTCCCGTCTTGTATCGTCGAAGAAGGTAAAAAGCCAGTTTTTGCTTTCTTTAGAGTATTCTTTATTGTTAAATGCCTCTAATTTAAACCGCCAGATTCTTCACCCGTCTTAATTTTGGTTACTTTATCTTCCTTATCATAGGTAATAGTCATATAGTATTTTGAACTACTCAACCCCTCAACAGGCGTCCCTATTATTTCCCAAGCACCAAAAGTTAAGACATCCATTACTCCGTGTCCTATGGCTCTACCTGCACTTGGGGCATTTCCTCTTTGACATTCAAACATATCTATCCTACCTGTTTCGGTAGTCTGTGTCTTCATCGGTTGACCTAATATCATTACAACCTCGTCTCTCGGTTGCCCAATATGCAATGAGGCTACATCTGCTTCTCGCTTACCGTGTAAAGCCATTGCTACGGAACATCCACTTACGCTTATGGCTATTAAGCCGATAAGCATTGAACTTATTACATTTTTCATTTTATCCCCCTTCCTAAAACTCTATAAACTTCTCCGCCAAGCCACTGTTAATTGTTTTTTATATCTGCTCTCTCAGCATTTTCTAATCTTTTTAGCCCCTTTCCTGTGATTTCTTGATATCCCCTATCTATCTTTCTTAATAAAATAGGGTCAAAATAGGGTCAGCGACTATTTTATTATGGAAAAACGGTCCCTATTTTCTTCTATTTTATTGACGAGGCTACATCTGGGTTCATTCGCATTACGGTCTGCTTGTTCGTCTTGCCGACTTAATCGGCTTTGTCGAGCGGCTTACAGGGTTAGGTTTTCACCTATCCTGCCACTCCAGACTAAACGGCTTATAGACAATTACCGTTACTGATACCTCTCATTCAGTTAGTTTACAAAGAGCTTATCTTGGCGCGCGTTCATTTATGCTCCTTTTCTATTTCTTGTCCGCAATTACTACAGACATCTTGTAGCTCTTTATTATTTTCACTACAGGTTGGGCAAACCCAGTAGCCATTTATTACCGAAACTTTCAGAATCTTATCTTTATTTAAAACTTTTAACTCTTCTTTTTTCTTAATGCCCTCTAACATTTTTTGGTATTGGTCAAAAAACTCTTTTATCTTTTTAATCCGGCCAGTATATTTCTGTGATAATTCTCTGCCCTTGTCTAACAATTCCAGATTAATATTCTGGGCCTCTTCTGACAAATCTGATTCTCCTGCTACATTATCAGGCAAACTCATTAACCTTGTTGAAAAAGATGGGTGGGAATCAAAATCATCTTCTTGCAAGGAATATGCTTTTGCCCGATATTCTTCTAATTTACTTGAATTCTGCTGTAATAATTGGCTATGCTTATCAAACAAATCTTTTTCACTATTAAGAGCTAAATTTTCGTAGTTTTCATTAAAATGTTGTCCTATCATCGTCACTTTAGTAAGTGCCGATGAGAAATTATTGGCCCCGAATAATTGGGCAGCAATCCAATCAGCTCGCAATTCTCTACTTCTGCTTAAAATCTTTTCTATTGTTGCAAAATATTGCAGAAATAACCCAAGAAATATTTGGGAAG